>OCHA01001484.1_pt1 | contig 17522 bp, 23 predicted proteins | sample 1538591 | NCBI WGS metagenome assembly OCHA01 (sample SAMN04571710, study PRJEB22368) | human gut metagenome | biome: human gut; material: stool | host: Homo sapiens | place: Luxembourg | collected 2012-09-06 | reverse complement strand
GTAGTGGGCGGTACTGCGGTATCGCTCATTATTTTTTCAAATCTTTATGAAATCTACAAACTTTCCATATAGCATATAGGTAAAGAATAGAACTACAATCTGCCGGACAACGGCAAAAGAAAAAAAGCCATCGTAGAGCAGAGGTATTTTCACGCGCCATTCCTAAATTTCGACGACTAATGGAGGTAGTTGCCATGATATATATAGCGTATCGACAAAGTACGACACATTTCAGCTTATCAAAAAAAAGCCCGACCACCGCAGATTAAGAATTTCTTGGGTTATCGGCTTATTTTATTGAATATGCAAGGTGGAGGATTACTCGTCCTCCACTTCCTTTGACTTAATAATTCCATCAGCAACACTTTCAATGATGATTAAGTCCTTTTCGGACATAGTATCAAGTTGCTTTTCTAACTGCCGTCTTCTGGTGCTTTTTACCAGATCAGAGGCAGGTAAGAAAAATTCATCGGCAGATATATTAAGTAAATGAACAAGGTCATAAAACACCTGTAAGCTTGGGTGCTGTCCTTTGTTTTCGATATTTGTTAAATAGCGTGGGTCAATTTCAATCATAGCTCCCACCTGCTCACGGGTAAGACCCTGCTTTATCCGAGCTTGTTTGATTGCCAGACCAAACGCTCTAAAATCGTATTTATCTTCTTTTTTACGCATATGTAATCACCTCACTACATTTTACAGTTCCTGTTGGTAAATCAACAGGTATTGAAAAACGTATATGTAGGTTCGTGAGTTCATATTTTGCATTTTAAAACAAAATACTACTTGTGAGGTTAATAAAAAAACCGCTATGAGTAGTGTTCTTTTTGAATGTCTCAATATTTATTCATTTCTTAGCGGTCAAAACCGCTTTTTTATTTCCAACAAAAGGTTTTGTTTTGCGGTTCTCGGGGGTAACTGCATTGCAACAAAACTGTAAATATCTATTTATCTTACAGCTAAAAAAATTCCAGCTTATGCAGTAACGAATTACACCCTTGAATGTGGTTTTTCACATCACACAATAGGAAATATTCAGAAAGCACAAAGTCAGTACAACATCTGTATTGCCTTAGTGCTTTTTTTCTATTTAAAAGAATTTTGTAAATTCTTTGCTTTTCGTGCAACAAATCGCAATCGCCAGACGAGTGTTAGTGCGAAAAGGGACAAGGAGTTCTTATCCCCTTTCAATTTAGCCAGAAAGGGGGTGAGAACATGAAACCCTCTTCTTTCCAGACAGCTATTCGACTTCAATTTGATTGTCTTGTAAAACGTGTTATTGACACGACAGTAAAAGATTATCAAAGAGAGCTGTCCAGACGGGCAACACACGAGATAGCTTTCTCTGAATTGCCGGAGCAGGAATTAAATCATGTAGGTATTACAGACGATTACGACAGCGATTATTCTTGTTTCGAGGTATTGGGAACAAAGGTAAAGGTTAATAATGAACAGTTAGCAGACGCATTGAAGATTTTACCAGAAAAGAAACTAGATATTTTACTGATGTTTTATTTTCTGGAAATGTCGGACGCTGAAATTGCCGATTTGTTACAGATTGACCGTAGCACTTCTTTCCGCAACCGTAGAAGTTCATTGGAAGAAATCAAAAAGTATTTACAGGAGGACGAATAATGAAATCCGCAGACAAATGCCCGTCTTTTACTGTTATATCTCTTTCGGCAGATGGTGACGTACAGGCAATAGAAAAAGTGTTGAAACATTATGACGCATACATTTCCAAAGCCAGCTTACGTCCATTGTATGACGAATACGGGAATATTTACATAGCAGTTGACACAGAACTCAAAGGCAGAATCAGAACCGCTCTTATGGAAATGATTTTGAAATTTGAAGTTGAGGTAGTTTAAGGCAAAAATCGCACCTTGAAAATTGAATATAACAATCAGATACGTTTGATATACAACGAGCCAGTGGATTGAACCGCCATGACGGTGAAAGGGGTGATTTGATGAGCGATTATTTCAATGTCCCACGGATAGCTTGTGGAAAAGCTATTGCCAAGACCTGTATATCTGAATAATGATACACCCGTAGAAGTACGGTTCGCCCATCGGAATGGGAATGGTTGAAACACCAGTGGAGCTTGCCAGAGCCATCTGATTGTTACCTTATTATATATAAACAATCTTTCATAACGAACAAGCATTTTTGCATAGTCTTAAATATACGCAAGTGAGGTGATTCAATGGCGAATGACACAAATATAGTTTGCAAAAATGTTTTTAAAAATTGTGATAAGACGGCATTAGCAACAGCATTTACTTTGAAATGGGTTGAACTTATCAACCAATATGAAAAAAGCAACAGAAAGGCAACACCTGCCAGATAATAGACAAACTATCCTGCTAGATGTTATAATGACATCATGTAGAGATAGTTTGTTTTGTCTTCTCTGGAAAAAGGAGAAAGACTTATGACAACATCAAAATTAAGAGTTGCTATTTATTGCCGATTATCAGAAGAAGATAGAAACAAACAATCAGAAACAGACGACAGTAACAGTATTCAGAATCAAAAGTCAATGTTACTCCAATATTCATTGGAGCAAGGCTGGGAAGTCTATAACATATATAGCGATGATGATTATACCGGCTCTGATAGACGACGCCCAGAATTTAATCGACTGTTAGATGATGCAGAAAATCACAAATTTGATATAGTCCTTTGTAAGACACAATCAAGATTTACCAGAGAACTTGAACTGGTGGAAAAATATATACACGGTTTGTTTCCTCTTTGGGGTATTCGTTTCATCAGTATTGTTGATAATGCAGATACCGCAAATAAAGGAAATAAAAAATCAAGACAGATTAACGGTCTGGTAAATGAATGGTATTTAGAGGATATGTCAGAGAATATTAAAAGTGTTCTTACTGACAGGAGAAAAAACGGATATCATATCGGAGCTTTTGCTTTATATGGATACAAAAAAGACCCCGATCAAAAAGGACATTTGATTATTGATGAAGAAGCCGCCAAAGTCGTCAGAGAAGTTTTTACATTATTTTCACAGGGATATGGAAAGACAGCGATTGCACGTATATTAAATGACAGAGGAATCCCAAATCCAACAGAATATAAACGACTTCATGGATTACGCTATAAGCAACCTAAAACCCAGAATAGTACTTTATGGAGATATTTTGCTATATCAGATATGTTGGTCAATGAAATATATATTGGTAATATGGTTCAAGGAAAATATGGAAGTGTTTCGTACAAGACGAAACAAAATAAGCCAATACCAAAAGACCAGTGGATTAGAGTTGAGGGAACACACGAACCAATTATTGAACGGGAATTATGGGACAGAGTGCAATCTAGCAAAGCCATTTACTGTTGGTACAGTTGGATTGTTTGCCAGAAAAGCTCGTTGTATGAATTGTGGATATACAATGCGTTCCAGTAAAACGAGTGATGGCAGACGATATTTGAAATGCTCTTGCAGACATGTATCAAAAGATTCTTGCATTGGTTCATTTATTTCTATACCAAAATTGGAAAAAGCAGTTATTGATGAATTGAATTGCTTATCCAGAGAATATCTTAACAAAGATGAGCTTGAACAAAAAGTACAATTTAACAATAATTTGCAAGAACAGAAAAAATCTGTTGAAAATGAAATATCCATATATGAAAAAAAGATTTCTGAATATACAAAAGGAATACGTGAACTATATTTAGACAAAGTAAAAGGTGTTCTTTCAGAATCGGATTATCTGGATTTATCCAAAGACTTCTCAAAAGAAAAAGAAAGGCTTGAAAAGCTGGTAGCAGATACACAAAAACAGCTTGACGTTATCGAAAGAAAAATGCAGGCTGGTGACAATCGACGGCAGTTAATAGAGCAATATACAAATCTTGAACATTTAGACAGGGAAATTGTTGAAATACTGATTGATTACATATTGGTTGGAAAAAAAGACCCTGTAACAAAAAATGTACCTATTGAAATACATTGGAATTTCTAAGGTTCTCACATCTGGCAACTAGTATGCCAGATGTTCGGGAACTATCTTTAAAACATTAAATGTTGTCTTTACACAATCGCACCATCGGCAGCCATGTCTTCATGAAGATCCGTAATTGGATCACCTTTAGACTGGAATGTTGTAGCACTCCAAGGAGTGCCACTGGCTGCCTGTGGCCAGAGAGCAAGTGTGTGGTCAACATAATATTTATCAAAACCAGATTTTTCAAGCTGTTCCGGAGTCAGGTTACGGGTGAGCTGGTGTACAATGGCACAGATAATTTCAAGATGTGCCAGTTCAGTGTCCCATTTTCTGTAGAAGTAATACGAAAGCCCCTAAATACGGGGGATTCGGGGCTTTATGGTTAGCTCAAAGGATGCATCATCTTTGTGTCCTTTTTTATTTTTCTTTAATTTCTTATATTCTACGCTATGTAGTAACATTTTCAATGCTTTATTTCTATCAGTGACTGATAAATCCCAATAACAAGACAATAGACCCTTACAAGATGGGATAAAACTATGGATGCGAGCATCGGTATTCTGCTCATATTCGATTTCTTTTTGCAAGTCGAGGATTCTATCGTCAACAGCATTAATACGCTCTTGAAGGACGTGAGAGCGTTCCAGAAAGACCTCTGATGAGTACACGCCTTGTTCCAGAAGGTCAAACAGATTTTCTTTCTGGGAGAGAAGAGCAGACTTTTCTTTTTCTGTGGTGTCTAATAGATTTGTCAGTTCCGGAACTTTACTTTCTGGAATAACATTATCCAATTCATAATTCTTTACCCATTCGCTCAACGCATCGATAACGGAATGTTCTAGTAGATCCAGACTGCAGCCTACAGTCGGACAACCTTGCGTGTTGCACAGGATAGAATCATAAGCAGCACCGTATTTATTCCCAGGTGGGGCAGCAGGACGGCGTAGCATTTTCTTTTTGCATTCACTGCAGACGATTAATCCGGCAAGTGGATTTTTGACGCCGTACTGTTCCGGAAGTTTAGGTTTTCCTCTGCCAAGATGACTCTGTGCTTCCACCCAGATGTCGTGGTCAATGATACGAGGGTGCCGTCCAGGGTATATTTCATAGTCGGCATTGCGGGGGCGTTTCTTCACGGGCTGACCACCTTCCAACGCTGTGACGCATTTCCTACGGCCGATCGCAACCATCTGATCATATACAGGATTGGTTAACATATCGCGGATCATACCGTCTGTCCAGAGTTTTCCGGAACGTGTGAGCATCTGGTGATCATTTAAATATTTCCGGATGTAGGTAATACCTGTCCGGTCAGAACCGGTGAATTTGGAATATACAAGGCGGACGACAGGGACTTCTTTTTCTTCCAGCGTCAGCGACCATCCTTTTTCTTTCGGTAGTTTCACTCGGCAGAAACCATAGGGTGCTGAGTTAAAGGGCCATTTACCTTCTTTGGCAGCAGCGTAGCGTCCAGCTTGCATCCGGCGTTTGATGGTTTTATATTCGCGTCTGGACATAAATAATCCAAACTCAAAGTATTCTTCGTCAAACTCATTCGCCGGATCGTATACTTTAACCGGCGTGACAATTAGTGTGTCTGTGTACTGGAATGCTCTTTGTACAATTCCCTGATCGATGGTGTCACCTCTGGCCAGACGTTCAACTTCCATAACCAGCACACCCTTCCATTTGCCGGACTCCACTTCTGATAAGAGTTTTTGCATTTCAGGACGGACAGAGATAGAGTCGCCGGAGACCACCTCACGATAGATCGCTGTAATTGATAGGTTCATTTGCTTGGCGAGATCCAGGAGCGTGCGTTCGTGCCGTTCTAGGACATCCACACCCATAGCCTCAAGAGTGGAATCGCCACGGGATTTTCTCAGATAGATACAGTATTCATTTTTCATAATATCACCTTCCTGTAATTATATGTGCGACGTCGCACAAAAATGGGTACAAAAATAACACCTATGCAGGTGCCAGGGAAATGTGATATAATACTCTTGTTCACGGAATGTTATATCGTGCCTTGGCACTGTATAGTATTCATTAGGCCGTTCCTGTTGGTAGCAGGGACGGTTTTTATTTAATACATTTTTATCTTTTGGCTGATGTGATTTATATCACAAAATATATTTATAGCTTGTAAATAGTCTCCCAGTTAGAAGGAGCGCTTTTTTCAATCTTTTTAACAGTCAACTGATTATCTACCATTGCAAGATGAATCATATATCCCCTTTTTTGTTTCCAAAAGATTAATCGTGCTTTACCAATGTTTCCGTCCTGCGTATAAGAGAGTGATCCGAAATAGTCTCGTGCTAAGTTTAAATCATTGTGAGTAGAATATGCATATTGTAAGACCAAAGGGTATTTAGCAGGTCGACCTGTTTGCGTATATGGTTGAGCTTTATAAAAAGTCAAATTATCAGAATATGAAAATTCACGTGTGTCGATATTTAAATTTTCCTTTAAATGCGCAAGCTTTAATGCAAAAGCAATAAATGTATTTATTTGTTTAAATTCTGCGTCAATTAATGTCCGATCGGAGGAGGGGACATTTAAAATTCCCTGTTTTAAGTTGGTTGGAATAATTCTTCCCACAGAAACCATAATGGGAGAAGTTATACTTGGATTGCCAGAATACTTAGGGGATGGATGCCTTTTCTCAATAACCGCTATGTGATTCTTTACCGCTTCAAGTCCTTTGAGTGTTGGTTTGAGTGAACTGTCAAGATATTCATTTTTTATAAGATAGTCTTTTTCATCTTTAAAATTAATTCCATATTCATATTCAAAGTATGAAGGCACTTTCTTGTTATTATATTTATTGAGCCAATACAACATATAAACATGTCCCGGCAATAAACCATCGGGATAACGATACATCATACTCTTAGGTATAATTGATTGTTCAGGAAACATTTCTGCTTGCTCAATCCAATCAGTATTTAACTCTCGATCTTGAGAAATAAATGGTTTTTCAGGATAGTCTTTGTAAAATCTTTTGTAAATTTTTTGACAGTAAGTATCACTTGCTTTGATTCGTTGCATAGCATCTATCCGTTCAGCAGGGATAGAGTATCTATCGACAGTCTTTTCTGCTGAATTATACTTGCTTATTGCTGGCATTGGTTTTTCTTTTTTAGAAAAGAAGTTAAATAATCCCATAAAACCACCTCTTTTTATATTATTTTAAACACTGCCAAATTCGGAATAAAATAGACGATGTAGTTATCCACAATCTTATATTCCCCATACTTATCTTGATAGCAGTTAATGCAGTCTTCCAGATATTCTTCTGTAACATCCAGATACTCTGCAATTTCATATCGGCTTTTACAACCGTGCTCATAGGCTCTGATTAAGCCTGTGAGGCCGATTAACTTATTATAAGCCCACAGCCTTGCTTGTCGTTCCTGTTTACGGTTGGCGAGAACTGACATATCAAGAATATTTCCAACAGATGTATGATAATGACCGAGTTCCTCTGCAAGTACACAGGCTTTTTCTGTTTGAGTATCCAAGCCTTTGTGAATGGCAATCCGGTTATTATAAATTCGACCGCCATAACCGGGAATATCCTTTTCCTTTACAATCAAATTTGTAGAATCTGATTCTATCAATAATTCTTCGTAGGTCAAATAATCACTTCCATTCATCAGGATTTATCATAATATTATCAGCGTGTTCCTTTTGCGCAGGAGTAGCACCTTGGGTGTTTGCAGCCTGCAGTTCTTCTTCCATACGTTGAGCAGAGAGAAGATTATTAGTATAAGTACGACATTTTTCTTGATTTTCTGTATTTAGATTACGATAGGAAAGAATGAGATTGCATTCTTCTTCGGTTTCACACGTTACTCTATACAAAGTGATGGAAGCTGTTGCTTGGGGCTCCCAACCCATTAGGTAAGCCGGGGAAATATTCCCGAGGTGAGCAGCTGTTTCTATTTTATCGGAAGGAATATTTGTTATAATGTTGTTTTCGTATTTATAAAGAGTTTGCTTTGAAACATTAATTTTATCAGCAAATTCAACTTGACTCATGCCCAGTTTTGTACGAAGTTCCCGTATTCTTTCGCCTACAGTCATGTACATTACCTCCTCTTATGAAGTAACTTAATAATAGCACAAAAATGTTATATATGCAATAAAAAATATCTTGACAAGTTACAAAACCGTGATATACTGAAAGTAACTTAAAAAGATACGGAGGTGAAACTGTGATAAAAACAGACGAACTGAGAGGGGTAATTGCAAAAAATGGGTTATCGCAATCAGATGTTGCAAAAATGATAGGAATCACGCCAAAAACGTTCTATGAGAAAATGAAAATAGGAGTATTTGGAAGTGATGAGATTCAGATTATGATTGATAAATTACATATAAAAGATCCTGTTTCTATTTTTTTTGCACATGAGTAACTTTAAAAGATACTTCTAAAGGAGAGTGAGGAAATGAAAATAAAGTACGGTTCATTTATAAGGGATCAGGCAATAAAAAATCTGCTATCAGCTCAAGAGAAGATAGCAGAAAAAGGAGATGCGAAAGCGCTTATCGTATTAGCCAAATTTATATTAAAGATTTCTTATAAGTTCGATAATGAAGTGCTGGAATTGGGGCTTAAAGTAGAGGACGAGAACTACGAATATCCACCAAATGAATGTGAGCAATAAATTACAAATTTTATAAGAAGTAACTTCTGAAGACACGCCAATATAGGCAAGGAGTGTTTTCGGGAGAAAGATAATTAAGTCAATCCAGTAAAAAGGATTGAAACTATCAATCATATTTTTATGAAATGCACCTTCAGCTTCCTCAAACATATTTAATGCAGTGGAAGAAAACTGGGGTCGCAAACTTGGAAACATTGAGAATACGCTTACTGTTGCATTAACTATTTGGCCATAACCAATGCTTTCAGAAACGGGAGTCTTTACATCTTTTACATGAGCTTTTCTAAATAAAGAGAGGACTTCTTGTCTGTACAAATTCATATTATCACGTTTGCCATCCATAAATTCATAAAAATATTTGTGTAACGTTTTGATTCGAAAGTAATGCAGTAAGTTCGTGAGAAACTTATAAACAACAATTAATAAAAATAATATTCCAAAATGCATTTAAAATTTTCATCCTTTCGTATTAATAGACAATGAAATTTTAGCATGTAAAAAGGATATTTTCAATTATTAGTTAAGAGTAAACAAGCATTCCCAGACAAAACATTAGATTACTTATTTGTAACAGATGAAACAGGTTCAGAAGAAGGGAGGGAGTAAATGAAGAGTGAAGATGAACGCAAGTGGTTTGATTTTCATGGAATCCAACCGGAACTGGCAGAGCTGTATCGTTATTTTGATAGAACGGTCTTGTGCTATCGGATAATTATTGCAGTGTTACTTGGAATCATAGCGATACTACTACTTAAGTAAAGAGTTCGTAATTAAAGAAGCGATAACAGCAGCAACAATAGAAATAATTAATTGCCAGACCTTAGTATCGTAAAATTGTTTCCGTTTCCATGTACGGTAACGCCGGTAATTGTCAGTAAGGTAATAGACACAAGGTTGCGGATGTTCATTCTTTAATGTGTCTGTAAATTCGTAAGGGGAATAGATGAACTTGTACACATGACTTAAGTTATAACAATCTTGTCCAATGAATTTAGCAGAAACAGGGTGAAAAAAACGCATTGTAAAGAGCTTGGCATGTTCTCGAAAAATAAGTGTGATTTTTGAATAATCCATATTTATTTCCTTTCGTCATTTGATAGGAAAATTATATCAAAGAACTGCAACAAGTACAAACTGTAGCACATAAACATAATCAGGGAGGTGGGTAGATGGTTGTAGAAACGATATCGATCAGAGATAGTACATATCATTTTGACGATGAAGCATACAAAGATCAGACACCAGAGCAAACCGCGAGAATCATACAGAATTACTCAGAGTTTATTGCAAGATGTCTGCTGCAGAAGACAAAGACCGCCTGAGGCGGTAGATGGGAGGACAAGCATGAAATTAAAACCGGAAACACCGATATGGGCGAAACTTCGCATCATGCAACTGGAAAGTGAATGTGAAGGATTGAGAGAGTGGATATGGAGACTGGTTATATTAGGAGAATCAGTGCTTGCATTGGCGTTGCTCGCCTGCGTGATCAATTTCTATGCCATAACTTAACAGGAGGTGGGAAAGATGCATGAAATTCCAAAGATTTTAACAGAAGAGGAATTTGCCAAGCGACTGCAGCTGGCCAGAGAAACTCTGAAAAAATATAACTGTAAAAATGACATTGAGAAAGGTTTGATCGTAATGTCTGGCTGGGTAAGCGCAGACGGACAACCAGTATACACACCGGCACAACTCAAGCGGCTCTTTGACCTGGTTTATACAGGAGGCGATACCAATGGGACAGAAATGGATGACAGTCCATATTATATCAGAACATAAAAAAGAGCACCCATATAAGCCGGCAAGCTAGGGCGCTCAGAAAATAAGTCAACTTAATTATAGGAAAAGAAAGGAAAAAAGTCAAATGAAAACTCTGAAAATAACAACAGACAACAAGATTTCTATCATCGATGCAAACTTCGATGATTATAAAAAGATTCAGAAAGCAATCGGCGGATACATCGAGCCGGTACATACAAAGACGCTGTTTAATTATTTCAAAGCTCCAATCTGTATGTTGGTGGATGAAGAAGGATTAATCAAAAATCTTCCTGTCAATGTAGTAGCATCACATTTCTATGGATTTAATGATCACGGCCATGCGATTGCCGGCGATGCAATCTTTGCGCTGTCGATCGGCGAGAACCTGATCGGGCTCGGGGATAGAGATTCGGAGCAGTGGATGGAGAAAATGTTAAACGATTTTCCTATATTGAAAAGAGGAGATGAATAGAGATGGCAGATAGTATCAAGATTAATAAGTTGGAAATTGAAAATGTAAAGAGAATCAAAGCCGTAAAGATTGAACCGACAAAGAACGGATTAACGATCGTCGGTGGGAATAACAATCAGGGAAAGACTTCTGTATTGGATTCTATTGCCTGGGCACTCGGAGGGGATAGATATAAGCCTTCCAATGCAACCAGAGACGGATCAACGATACCGCCAAATTTACATATTGTTATGAGCAATGGTTTGGTTGTAGAGCGCAAAGGAAAGAACAGCAGCTTAAAGGTAACAGATCCGAACGGAAACAAAGGCGGACAGCAGCTGCTCAATGATTTTGTAGAACAGTTGGCGCTGGATCTTCCGAAGTTTATGGAATCCTCCGGAAAAGAAAAAGCGCAGACATTATTAAAAATTATTGGTGTGGGTGATCAGCTGACAGCTTTAGAGCAACAGGAAAAAGAACTTTACAATGAAAGATTGTATGTAGGACGTACAGCTGATCAGAAAGTAAAGTTTGCAAAAGAACAGCCGTATTATCCGGATGCTCCGAAAGATCTGGTGTCTCCATCAGATCTGATCAAACAGCAACAGGAGATTCTTGCAAGAAACGGAGCAAATCAGAAGAAACGTGATCAGGCAGTAGATTTACACGTAGAAAGAAATCGCTTAGCAGAAAAAGTAAATTCTTTGGAAGAAGAGTTGAAGAGATATAAAAAACAGTTAACTCAGGTAGATTATGACATGACCATTGCTTATAAGACGGTGGAAGAATTACAGGATGAATCTACTGCAGAACTGGAAGAAAGTATTGCTAATATCGAAGAGATCAATCGCAAAGTCAGAGCAAATCTGGACAAGGACAAAGCAGAAGAGGATGCCAGAACGTATCAGGATCAGTATACAGAACTGACAAAGAAGATTGAATCAGTAAGGGATGAAAAGACTGATCTTTTAAATGCAGCAGATCTCCCACTTCCAGAGCTGTCTGTAAGAGACGGTGAGCTGGTGTACAAGGGACAGCAATGGGATAATATGTCCGGTTCTGACAGACTTAAGGTATCCACAGCGATTGTCCGGAAACTGAATCCAAAGTGTGGATTCGTGTTATTGGACAAACTGGAACAGATGGATTTAGTAACATTGAATGAATTTGGACAGTGGCTGGAACAGGAAGGCTTACAGGCAATTGCTACAAGAGTCAGCACCGGAGACGAATGCAGTATCATTATTGAGGATGGATATGTCAAAAGCGAAGAAGCTGGTAATACAAATCCGGAACATCAGACAGCTCCGACATGGAAAGCAGGTGTATTTTAATGGAGATAACAAAAGGAAAGATTCAGAAAGCGAAAAAAGTTGTGATTTATGGCCCAGAAGGAATTGGTAAATCTACATTTGCAGCAAGGTTTCCAGGAACAGTATTTATTGATACAGAAGGAAGCACGAACGATATGGATGTGGCAAGACTGCCACGTCCTACCAGTTGGAACATGCTTTTTGATGAAATCGAATATATCAAGACGCATACAGATGAGTGCAGAACGTTGGTAATCGATACCGTTGACTGGGCAGAATTGCTTTGCGTGGAACATATTTGTGCTGTTCATAACAAGAAAGGAATTGAAGATTTCGGCTATGGCAATGGATATGTCTACACAAAAGAAGAGTTCGGACGGTTCTTAAATAAGCTGTCGGATCTGATTGAGGTTGGCATCAATGTGGTCCTGACAGCTCATGCACAGCTTCGGAAATTCGAACAGCCGGATGAACTTGGAGCTTATGACCGTTGGGAATTAAAGCTTGGAAAAAAGACACAGTCCCAGACTTCTCCACTGGTTAAGGAATGGGCGGATATGCTGCTTTTTGCAAATTACAAGACATTTTCTGTAGCGGTAGGGAAAGACGGTAAGAAACATAAAGGACAGGGTGGCAAGCGTACCATGTACACCCAGCATCATCCGTGCTGGGATGCAAAGAACCGTTTCGGATTACCAGAAGAATGTGAATTTGATTATTCTGTGATTGCAGAGATTATCGAAGGAACAAAGAAATCTGTGCCGGCTCCTAAAGAAGAAAAGTCGATTGAAATTCAGAAACCACCAGTAAAAGATAATGATTTTATGAATATTCCAAAGGATACAGATAAAAAAGTTGATTTCGATACGGGCGCCAAGGTTGAAGAACCGGTTAAATCAACGGGAAAGAAAGTGGAAGATTCCGTATTCCACATTGCAGATTATATTCCAAAAGCATTAAGAGATCTGATGTATCCAAACTTAGTTTCAGAAGAAGAACTTATGGAAGCAGTATATCAGAGGGGCTTCTTCCCGAAAGGAACGCCCTTTCAGAATCTTCCACAGGAATTTGTTGACGGCTGCTTGATTGGAGCATGGCCACAGGTATTAGATGTGATCAAAACAATGCGGAGTCATTACGATATTCCGTTTGATAAATAAACAGGAGGTATAGATATATGAGTGAAGAATTAAAAGGAAGAGAGTTAGGCTGGGATGATGAAATTGAGAAAGGAGCCGATTATGTGCTCCTTCCGGAAGGTGAATATGATTTCACAATCGAAAGCTTTGAACGTGGACGTTTTGAAGGAAGTGATAAGGCACCGGCATGCCCAAGAGCAGAATTAAAAGTGAAAGTGGAAACTCCGGAAGGCGTGTGTCTGATGAATGAAAGCCTTTTATTGTATGATCGTATGCAGTGGAAACTTGCAGAATTCTTCTTATCTATTGGAGCAGAAGAAGTGAACGGAAAAGTAAAGATGAACTGGAATATCGTTCCAAGAGCTACCGGACGTGCAATCATCGAACAGCGTGCGGATCGTAAAGACCCAAGTAAGAAATATAATCATGTGAAGAAATTCCTCCCAAAAGCAAAAAAAGAATATAAGGCAGGATCATTTTAAATGGAGCTCCGACCATATCAGCAGCAGGCGAAGGATGCTATTTTCTCTGAATGGGAGAACGGCATCAAGAAAACGCTGCTGGTGTTGCCAACGGGATGCGGAAAAACAATTGTCTTTGCAAAGGTTGCAGAAGAATGTGTTAAGGGAGGAAGCCGCGTCCTGATACTGGCACATAGAGGCGAACTGCTGGATCAGGCTGCAGATAAAATTGGTAAGTCTACAGGACTTGGCTGCGCAACCGAAAAAGCAGAGCAGACATGTTTGGGGAGCTGGTTCCGGATTGTGGTAGGATCCGTGCAGAGCATGATGCGGGAGAAAAGATTGAACCAGTTTCCAAATGATTATTTCAATACGATCATCATTGATGAAGCACATCATTGTATTTCAGACAGTTACCAGAAAGTATTGAGACATTTTCCGGATGCGGAAGTCCTTGGTGTAACTGCTACACCGGATCGTGGAGATATGCAGAATCTTGGCACGGTATTTGAAAGTCTGGCTTATGAGTATACTTTGCCAAAAGCAATCAAAGAAGGTTATCTGTCTCCCATAAAAGCAGTAACGATACCACTTAAGATTGATATGTCTGCAGTGGGAGTACAGGCCGGTGACTTCAAGAGCGGTGATATTGCAACAGCATTGGATCCATATCTGGAGAGCATTGCTGAAGAAATGGAAAAGTACTGCAGCAATAAGAAGACGGTTGTGTTTCTTCCACTTGTGAAGACCAGTCAGAAATTCCGGGATATATTAAACAATCATGGGTTTAAAGCTGCGGAAGTAAATGGAGATAGTAAGGACCGTGCAGAGATCTTAGAGGCATTTGATAAGGATCAGTACAATGTACTCTGCAATTCGATGCTACTTACGGAAGGTTGGGATTGTCCGAGTGTGGATTGCATCGTGGTACTAAGACCGACAAAAGTCAGAAGCTTGTATTGTCAGATGGTGGGACGAGGAACCAGATTATCACCAGAGACAAATAAAGATCATCTTTTGTTATTAGACTTCCTGTGGCACACAGAACGGCATGGGTTATGCCATCCAGCATCGTTAATCTGTGAGAGTGCAGAGGTGGCACAGAAAATGACAGAAAACATGGAAAAGGATGCAGGATGTGTAATTGATATTGAAGAGGCGGAAAAGACAGCATCCGAGGATGTAGTAGCGCAGAGAGAAGAGGCATTGGCTAAGCAGCTTTCTGAGATGAAGAAACGCAAGAAAAGGCTGGTAGATCCGCTGCAGTTTGAAATGAGTATTCAGGCAGAAGATCTTTCCGGATACGTGCCTGCATTTGGATGGGAGATGGCTCCACCGTCAGATAGTCAAAAAAAGACACTTGAAAAGTTAGGGATTCTTCCGGATGCAATTGAAAATGCCGGGAAAGCATCCAAGATTCTGGATCGTTTAGATAAACGTAGAAGAGAGGGATTAACAACTCCGAAACAGATACGTTTTTTAGAAAGCAGAGGGTTCCAGCATGTGGGTACCTGGCAATTTGAAACAGCAAAAAATATGATTGACCGAATCGCTGGCAATGGTTGGAGGGTGCCAAGTGGTATCATTCCGGCAGAATATAGAGGATAAATATGGAACAGCATACAGACTTACAGGAAATAATTGAATATTTGAATCCGGCTGAGCTTGATTACCAGGATTGGGTGAATGTGGGAATGGCATTAAAACATGAAGGCTATTCTGTAGATGTATGGGATACATGGAGTAAAAATGACCGGCGGTATCACTCAGGAGAATGTGAGAAAAAGTGGAATACTTTCCATGGCTCTAATTCTCCGGTTACTGCCGGTACAATTGTTCAGTTAGCCATGGAGCATGGCTGGAAGCCTTCATATACAGCATATGAGCTTGGATGGGATGATGAGATCAGTGCAGAATGTCTTGTGGTAGATCGGTCATGGGTAGAAGGTAAAGAAATACATGAACCTAGAAACTGGGACCCAGTAAATGAGATTACCCGGTATCTAGAAACACTGTTTGATCCAGGAGAAAATGTCGGATATGTAACGGGAAGCTGGGAGAAGACAGATGATAAAGGAACACGCTGGTTACCACAGAAGGGCTGTTGGGACCGTACTGCCGGACAACTGATAGAAGCTTTAAACCATTGCAATGGCGACATAGGCGCTGTTCTTGGTGACTATAATCAAGAGGCGGGAGCGTGGATCCGCTTTAATCCATTAGATGGAAATGGATGTAAAAATGAAAATGTGACAGAATTCCGTTATGCATTGGTCGAGTCTGATGCCATGGATTTGGAACAACAGCATGCGATTATCCGGGAACTAGAGCTTCCGGTCGCATGTCTGGTATTTTCCGGAAAGAAAAGCTTGCATGCTATCGTTCATGTGGAAGCTGCAGACTATAATGAATATCGAAAACGTGTGGAGTATTTATATAACATTTGTAAGAAAAATGGATTGATTATAGATACTCAGAATAAGAATCCATCACGTCTTTCGAGACTTCCAGGAGTAATGCGAGCCGGTAAGAAACAGTATATTATCGACACCGATATTGGAAAATCCAGTTGGCAGGAATGGTATGAATGGATTGAATCCATGAATGATGACTTGCCGGATACAGAATCGCTGGAAAGTGTTTGGGATGATCTTCCAGCACTTGCTCCACCACTCATTGAGAATGTGCTGAGACAGGGACATAAGATGCTGATTGCCGGACCGTCCAAAGCGGGTAAATCATTTGCGCTGATAGAGCTGTGTATTGCCATTGCAGAGGGACGGAAATGGTTCGGCTGGAACTGTAGTCATGGACGTGTATTATACGTGAATCTGGAGCTGGATAGAGCGTCGTGCTTACATAGATTTAAAGATGTATACGAGACATTAGGCTGGTCTGCAAAGAACCTTTCTAATATAGATATTTGGAACCTGAGAGGTAAATCAATACCAATGGATAAACTCGCACCGAAGCTGATCAGACGCGCGGCAAAGAAGAATTATATGGCCATTATCATAGATCCTATTTACAAGGTCATTACCGGTGATGAGAACAGTGCTGATCAGATGGCGAACTTCTGCAATCAGTTTGATAAAGTATGCAATGAGTTGGGATGTGCAGTTATTTATTGTCATCACCACAGCAAAGGAAGTCAGGGAGGCAAGAGGTCCATGGACCGTGCATCAGGATCCGGAGTATTCGCCAGAGATCCGGATGCAATGCTTGATTTGATTGAACTGGATGTTACAGACGATCTTCGCAAACAGGAACAGAATAAAACAGTATGTGCGACCTGTCAGACGTATTTAGATAGCCATTTTGGATGGGAAGATGATTTATCTCAGGATGATTTATGTAGCCAGGTACAGATGATGAATTACTGCAGGGAACACTTATCGCCTATGCAGATGCGGGAACTGCAGAAGCAGATAGATACAAACTTGATCACAACGAACACGAAGACAGCGTGGCGTATTGATGGAACTTTAAGAGAGTTTCCGAAGTTCAAACCGGTCAATCTGTGGTTCGATTATCCGATACATCACGCAGATCAGTCCGGAGCATTGGACGATGTGCAGCCGGAAGATGAGAAGCCTAACTGGAAAAAGGGACAGGAAGCTCGCAAGAAGCAAGGCGAGGTCCAGAGGAAGAATAAACAGGCAAAAGTAGACATGGCGATTGAAAGTTTCCGGTTTGAACATCATGATACATACCCGACTGTGAAAGAGTTATACGAGCAGA
>OCHA01001482.1_pt1 | contig 17577 bp, 15 predicted proteins | sample 1538591 | NCBI WGS metagenome assembly OCHA01 (sample SAMN04571710, study PRJEB22368) | human gut metagenome | biome: human gut; material: stool | host: Homo sapiens | place: Luxembourg | collected 2012-09-06 | reverse complement strand
AATTGTATATTGATCCAGGATATTCAGTTACAGAACTATCAAAACTATTAGGTATAAGCAGAACTACAGTCTCTAATTCTATAAAAAAACTTAAGAATCAAGGAATTATAGAAAGAGTTGGAAATAACAAAAAAGGATATTGGAAAATAAAGAGATAGGAGAAGGTATGTTAAAAGTAAGTAATATTGCAGTTTCTTTAGATGAAAATGATTATGCTAAAGTTATTGCGAATACATTAAATATAAGAAAATCACAAGTAAAGAATGTAAAGATTGCTAAAAAGGCAGTGGATGCAAGAAGAAAGAATAAAGTACATTTTAATATGGGCTTTACTTTTGAATATGCAAATGAAGATCAATTATTAAAAACACATAGTAAACAAGTAAGTAAAGTTAAAGAATATCATTATGATAGGTTAACACCAAATAATCAAACAATCATGGTTGTTGGAAGTGGACCAGCAGGATTATTCTGTGCGTATAATTTAGCACGTAGTGGGCAAAAGGTAATCTTGATTGAACAAGGTAAATGTGTTGATGAAAGAAAAAAAGATATCGATACTTATTTAGAAACAGGTAAGTTAAATACTCAAAGTAATGTTCAATTTGGAGAAGGAGGCGCAGGAACGTTCTCTGATGGAAAGTTGACGACAGGTATTAAGGATTATCGTAAACAATTTGTATTGAATACTTTTTATGAACATGGTGCAAGTGAAGATATTCTTTACTTAAATAAACCACATTTAGGAACAGATGTTTTAATTGATGTAGTTAAAAATATCAGAAAAGATATTGAAAAATGTGGAGATGTTCGTTTTGAAACAAAATTGGTAGATATTATTATTGAAGATAATCAATTAAAAGAAGTTGTTTTAGAAAATAATGAAGGAACATATAAGGAAAAAGTAGATCAACTGGTATTGGCTATTGGTCATAGTGCTAGAAAGACATATGAAATGCTTTATCAAAAACAATTAGAAATCTCTCAAAAAGCTTTTGCAGTGGGAATGCGTATTGAACATAGTCAAGAATTTATTAATAAAAGCCAATATGGAAAATTCTATGATCATCCTGCATTAAAAGCAGCTGATTATAAATTAGCTGTGCATACGAGTCAAAAAAGAGGAGTTTATACTTTCTGTATGTGTCCTGGTGGTTATGTCATGAATGCAGCCAGTGAAGAAAAGAGACTGGTTGTTAATGGTATGTCTAATTATAAACGTGATAATAAATACGCCAATAGTGCTATTTTAGTCAATGTGACTCCTGATGATTTTGGTAGTTCACATCCTCTTGCAGGTATGTATTTCCAAAGAAAATTAGAAGAAAAAGCTTTTGAACTTGGAGGAAGTGATTATTCTGTTCCTGTTCAAAAAGTAGAAGATTATTTAGAAAATAAAGAAAGTTATGGAAATATTGAAACAAGTTTAAAAAGAGTTAAAAATGCTAATCTCAATGCATTACTTCCTGAAACATTGAATATAAATTTAAAAGAAGGACTTCTTTTAATGAATAATAAGATTAATGGATTTACAAGTAATGCCACATTACTTGGTGTTGAATCAAGAAGTTCTGCACCAATCCGTTTTTATCGAGATGAAAATATGGAAAGTAATATTAAAGGTATTTATCCAATTGGCGAAGGTGCTGGATATGCTGGAGGTATTATGTCAAGTGCAATTGATGGTTTGAAATGTAGTGAGGTATTACTCAAAGGAGAGAGATAATGTGTCATTATTTGAACTTGTTGTTATTTCAATTTCATTAGCGATGGATGCTTTTACTGTTTCGATGATGTATGGTATTTCTATGCCAAAGGGAAACATCAAGAAACAAAGCTTCATTGCTTTTTATTTTGGCTTTTTTCAAGCATTGATGCCTTTTTTAGGGTATCATCTAGGATGTGTTTTTTCAAAAAAGATACAAGCTTATGATCATTATATTGCTTTTATCTTTTTAATGATTGTTGGAATCAACATGTTAAAAGATGCATTTAATGAAGAAGAAAGTCAATATAATTTTCAATTATTAGATTTAACAATTCTTGCTTTTGCAACAAGTATTGATGCTTTTGCTATTGGTATGACTTTTGCTTTTTTAGAAGTATCTATTTATCAAGCTTTATTGATTATAGGAATTATTACTTTTCTATTATGTTTGCTTGCTTTACAAATTGGACGTTATTTAAACAATAAGTTTCAAAATAAGGCTCTTATTTTTGGGGGAATTGTTTTGATTTTAATTGCTTTTAAAACATTGTTGGAGCATCTCTTTTGAAAAAAGTATATAATGGTAAAGGTGATAAGTATGAAAGAAGAAGAAAAAATTATTAAAAATACAATTAATATGATCGTACACTTTCTCCTTATGCTTGTAAAACAAGTGAATGTCAAAAATTAAGAAAAGAAGAAAGTGAACATGAAGAGTTTGATATTCGCTGGCCTTTTGAAGAAGATATTGATCGTATTTTATATTGTAAATCTTATCAACGTTACACCGATAAAACACAGGCTCTTTCATTTTTTCAAAGTGCACATATTTCTAAACGTTCAATCCATGTTCAATGGGTTTCACGTATTGCTAGACAAATAGGAAAAGGTTTGAATTTAAATTTAGATTTAATTGAAGCGGCTGCTTTAGGACATGATTTAGGACATGCTCCTTATGGTCATGTAGGAGAAAGAGCATTGAATGAAAAACTCCAAGAAAAAGGTTTTGGATATTTTTGTCATAATGCTAATAGTGTAAGAAATATTCTTTATTTAGAAAGAAATGGGAAAGGCTATAATGTTTCTTTACAAGTCTTAGATGCTATTTTGTGTCATAATGGTGAAATGCTTTCTAAAAAATATGAACCAGATCGTAAAAAAACAAAAGAACAATTCTTACAAGAGTATCATGACTGTTGGCATAAAGAAAATGCCAGTCTTGAGTTAAAACCAATGACTTTAGAAGGATGTGTGGTTCGTATTTCAGATGTAATTTCTTATATTGGAAAAGATATTGAAGATGCTATGAGTGTAGGTATTTTACAAAAGAAAGATCTTCCTGAAAATGTAGTAAAAGTATTAGGAGATAATAATAAATCAATTATGAATAAATTGATTGGTGACTTGATGATCCATAGTTATCAAAAACCATATTTACGTTTTTCTCATGAGGTCTTCGAAGCATTATCATCTCTACTTTCCTTTTTAGGAGAAAAAGTCCATCATCATCCTGTTCTTGAAAAAGAAAATGCTAAACTTTCAAGAATGGTCAAAGAACTTTTTGATGTTTATTTAGAGGAATTAGAAAATAATGATCAAGATTCTAATATTGTTAAGTTTAAAAATAAGATGGTAGAAAATTATCAAAAGACACCAAATCCATTGATTGTTTCTGATTATTTATCAATGATGACAGATACTTATGTTTTAAATGATTATGAAAGAAAATTTTTACCAATTCTTCATGGCGAAAAACTTTAATAATTATTTTATTTGGTGTAAAATATAGATATACAGGAGGGATGGCTTATGAAATTAATAATTGCTATCGTAAATTCTGATGATAGTTCATCAGTACAAGCCGCACTTACAGAAGAAGGATACTTCGTTACAAAATTATCAACAACAGGTGGATTCTTAAAGAAAGGAAACACAACATTCTTTATTGGAACAAATGATGATAAAGTTGAACATGCTGTAGGTATTATTAAAGAAAATTCTAAAAAACGTGTAGAAAAAGAACCTACTGTTCCACCTACTGAAATGGGAGAATTCTTTACTCCGATCATGGTAGATGTACTTGTTGGTGGAGCAACAGTTTTTGTATTAGATATTGAACAATTTGAAAAATTTTAGAAAAAGGACATTGTCCTTTTTTTTTAATCCTTTATAATATTTGTGGGTGAAATTATGTCTATCAAATTATTAAATGAAAAAAGAATGGATGAATTAATACAATTCATCCATCAAGAAGAAATAACAAAAGAATATTTAAAACAAAATCAAAAAATTATTTATATCAATGAAAATCAAAATATCAATGGGGTTATTATTTTTGATGTTATCAAAAATGAAATAGAACTTTGTTTAGGAACTGATGAAATTAAACAACAATTAATAGCAGTCATTAAAAAAATAGCTCTAAAAGATATCATTTATCAAAATAAAATCATACAAATAAAAACAAAAAAACAATTTAACACTATGAAGAAGTCTATGACTTTATTCATCAACAAAAAGATCGTGTCTATAGTTTAGATAACTTTAAAAAATATATGCAAGAATTTTATAATATCCAACACGCTTTAAAATGTATCCATGTTTGTGGAACTAACGGGAAAGGTTCTACTGTTAATTACATGAAAGAAGTTTTAAAAAAACAAGGTTATGTTGTAGGAACATTTACTTCTCCAGCGCTTATTTCTAGATTGGATGTCGTGCGTATCAATGATGAATGGATCAAGGAACAGTTTATTGTTGATGTCGCTAATAGATATGTGGATGATTGGTTAAAGTATGAGATTTCTTTATTTGAAATAGAAGTCTTTATTTCAATTCTTTACTTTATTTATCAAGGTGTTGACTATGCCATTTATGAAGTTGGTTTAGGTGGAGAGTTAGATGCGACAAATATTGTTTTACCAATGATTTGTGTCAATACCAATATTGGTTTAGATCATATGGATTATTTAGGTGATAGCTATGAAAGTATTGCTAGAGCGAAAGCAGGAATTATTAAAGATCATGTTGATTTTATTACAGGAGAACATAAACAAGAATGTGTTGATATTTTTAGAGATACTTGTGAAAAGCATCATAGTCATTTGATTCGTTTAGATCGTATTCATGATTTACAAGATGGTGAAAATGTTAAATATACATATAAGGATTATAATATTGTTTTAAATACACCTGCTCTTTATCAAATTGAAAATAGTGCTTTAGCACTAGAAACTTTATTATATTTAAAGGAACATCAATTTATTGAATTAAATGAATCTTCAATTGTTGAAGGTTTATTTGAAGCTAAGTGGGCAGGACGTTTTGAAATCATAAGTGAAAAGCCACTGATTATTTTAGATGGGGCTCATAATCGAGAAGGTGTTGATGAACTCTATCGTTCTGCACGTAAATTACATAACTTAAAAATCATCTTTTCAGCATTAAGAGATAAAGATACGGACTATATGATTGAAAGATTATTAGATTTGACGTATGATATAACCGTCTGTGAATTTAAACATCCACGTAGTCAAAGTGCAAAATTATTAGCAGGGGATTATCCGGTAAAAATTGAACCGGATTTTAGAAAAGCTTTAGACGATATTTATTTACAAGAAGGAACATTTTTGATTACGGGATCATTGTATTTTATTTCTGAAGTAAGGAAATACTTATTACAAAAGATTCATAGCAAATAATAAAGAAGGAGGAGTCTACTTTTAGTAGCAATTGTGTACGGTTTTATATCGGAATTAACGCCCATGGACTAGAAAGAGGACGAAGTGGGAAAAACATATGTACGGTTTCTTACCGGAATTAACGCCTGTGGACTTATAAGAGGACGAAGCAGGAACAATTGGTTTTTTAAGTAGCAATCAAACGATGATTCAAATTATTTTAGGGGTTATTATTGTTTCGATTGGGATATTTGTTTTTTATAAATATCCAATGAAAAGCGATGTGCGACAAATGACATTGGGGGCTTTATTTGTCATTCTAGCTATTATTTTAAAAAGGTTAGCTGTGATGGTACCTTTTCTTGGATTTCCAAGTTTAAAAATTACATTAGAGGTATTACCTTTGATCGTTGCTGGTTTAACATTACAACCAGGATATTGTTTTATAGTTTCTATTGCCACAGATTTTCTAGGCCTTGTTCTAGCAAATGCTGGAGGTTTCCCATTTTTAGGATTTACTTTAAATGCGGTTTTACAAACGGAAATACCATGTCTATTAAAGATTTATTTAAATGAAAAAAATGAAAGATTATTAGAAAGAATTGTAAAAGTAGTAATGATCATTATTTCATTACTAGGATGTCTTTATGTTTTTAAAATCAATGAAGTTAATATTTCAGGATCTACATATCAAGTGACATTACCAATTAAATTTACAATCTTTGTGATTATTACAGCAATGCTTATTATTCTTTTTATTTTTATAAGATATTATAAAAATAAACTCAAAGAAAAAGATTTACGCTTATTTCATTTAAGTATTCTATCAGTTGTTGCTATTGAACTAACAGTAACGATGTTTTTAACACCATATTGGTTACAAATAATGTATGGAATACCATTCTTTGCATCACAATTTGTAAGAATTTTAAAATCATGTGTGATGATACCTGTAGGTATTATCATTGTATATACAATGAATCGAATGATTCAAAAAGTTATTAGATAAAGTTTTGGATATTGTCCAAAGCTTTTTTCTTTTTGGATATTGTCCAAAGCTTTTTATGTGACAAATAATCCAATAGAAATATAAAGATATATCTTGTATAATACTTATAAGAAAGTGAGTTGATTATATGAAGCTGATACCTACAGGAATTGAAAATTTTAAAACAATGATTGATAAGAAGGCATATTATGTAGATAAAACTAATTTAATTGCAGATATCTTAAATGAACAAGTTGTTTTATATACAAGACCTCGAAGATTTGGTAAGACACTTAATATGTCGATGCTTTATTATTTCTTTTCTATTAAAGAAAAAGAAAATTCTTATTTATTCAATGATTTAAATATTTCAAAAAGCAAAGATGCTTTAAAACATCAAAATCAATATCCAACAATATTCATTTCTTTAAAAGAAATGAAGAATTTAACTTTTGATGATCAAATTTCTTCTTTTGGAGATGTCATTAAAAATGTTATATTACAAAATAAAGAGCTTCTTGAAAGTGTATATGTTGATGAATCTGATCAATTAATTTTACAGGACTTTAGATTTTTAAGAGCTTCTTTAAATCAACTTAAATATGCTTTAAAAACAATTTCAAGATGTTTATATAAACACTATCATCAAAAAGTGATTATTCTTATTGATGAATATGATGTTCCTTTACAATCAGCCTATCAAAATAATTATTATGACGAAATGGTCGATTTTCTAAGAAGTGTTTTCTCTTCATCACTTAAAACAAATGATGCTTTAGAAAAAGGAATCATGACAGGATGTCTTCGTATTTCTAAAGAAAGCATCTTCACTGGTTTAAATAATTTTACTTCTTATTCTATTTTAAATAATATAGGTAATGAATATTTTGGTTTTAATGAAAATGAAGTTAAACAGTTATTAGAAGATTATCAATTATCATCTTATATAGATGAAGTCAAAGAATGGTATGATGGTTATTTATTTGGAAATACAGAAATCTATAATCCTTGGAGTACATTGATGTATGTCAAAAATAAAATACAGGATCAATCTTTTAAACCTGTTTCCTTTTGGGCAAATACCAGTGGTAATGATCTTGTCGTCAATTATATCCAAAATAGTAGTGATGAACTTCATGAAGAATTTGAACAACTGATTCAAGGCAAATCTTTAGAAAAATACATCAAACCAGAACTTACTTATCGAGAAATGGATAATATCAATAATATCTATAGTTTTCTCCTTCTTACAGGTTATTTAAGAGTTATTGAAAATTTAGGAGAAAACAAATATAGACTAGTTATTCCAAATAGAGAAGTGTATGAAATCTATAAGCAATCTTTTATGAGTTATTTTGAAGATTATACTTTTGTAAGAAAAGAAGATCTTTATCAATGTCTTGTTAAAGAAGATGTTGATCAAGCTAATGAAATACTAGGAGATATCTTATCAAGAAGTATCAGTTACTTTGATAATGAAGAATCTTTCTATCATGGATTTCTAGTAGGATTATTCAGTGGTAAGAATATCAAATCAAATAGAGAATCAGGTAACGGAAGATTTGATCTATGCATTCTACCTAAACAGATCTTTCAAACAGCACTTATCTTAGAATGTAAACATTCTAAGAGCGTTAAAGAACTTGTAAGTGACGCAAAAGAAGGAGCCAAGCAAATAATCGATAATCGATATAAGGATGAAATTATCAATGATGGTTATTTACATGTAAAAGGATATGGGATATCTTTTTATAAGAAATATTGTTATATAGTAAAAGCGTAGCTATGAGCTTTGGAATTTTCCAAAGCTTTTTTCTTGACTTTTTTTCTTTATAGGAATATTGTTAGTATGCTAATAGTTAGGGTACTAACATAGGAGGTATTATGAAGACACCATTTTATTTGATGTTGTTTAAAACACAACATGCTCAAACAAAAAAGAATCGAGAAACGATGGATGAGTATCATTTATCCCCAGGACAACCAAAAGTCTTGAGGTATTTAAATGCTCATCAAGATTGTAAATTAAGGGATATTGCGGATGAATGTGATATTGAAAGTGCTACTGTTAGTAAGATGATTGATAATTTAGAGAAAAAGGAAATGTTGACAAGAAAGATCAATCCTAAAAATAAAAGAGCTTATCAATTAAATATTACAGAATATGGAAAAGAGTCTTTAAAGAAATGGAATGCTCACTGTCTTGAAATTGAAAATATTTCTTTGAAAGATTTTAGTGAGGAAGAAAAGAAACAATTTGAAGATTTTTTAAATCGTATGTATAAAAATCTGACAAATAAAGAATTATAGGGGGAGTTGTTTTATGATTAGACGTTTAATACCATTTGCGAAAAAATATAAAAAAGCGTTTATTCTAGCGTTTTTATGTGTAGTAGGAGAAACAGTCTTTGAATTAGTGATACCAGTATTAATGGCTAATATTATTGATATTGGGGTAGCTCAAAAAGATCAGCATTATATTATTATGCAAGGTGTTTTAATGGCAGTTTGTGCTTTAATTGCTTTAGTGCTAGGAATCCTTTATTCACGTTATGCGGCTGTTGCTGGTCAAGGGGTTGGTTTTGAAATAAGAAAAACTGAATTTGAAAAAGTACAAAACTTTTCTTTTTCAAATACAGATCATTTTTCAACATCATCTTTAATTACACGACTTACAAGCGATGTAACGATTATTCAAAATGCTATTTGTAATGGTTTTAGACCACTTGTAAGAGCACCATTTATGTTTTCAATGGCTTTATTTTTATCAATTAAGATGAATGCTAAACTTGCTTTGATTTTTATTGTCGTTGCACCTGTTTTAGGAATTGGTTTATTTTTAATTGTAAAAACAGTAGGGCCATTATTTCGCTTTATGCAAAGTAATGTGGATGAAGTCAATACGGTCGTTCAAGAAAACTTAATTGCGATTCGTACAGTAAAAGCTTATGTCAAAGGTGATTATGAAAACGAAAAGTTTGAAAAAATCAATCAAGAACTTAGAAATCATAGTGAAAAAGCTTTTCGTTACTCTGTATGTAATATGCCATTATTTCAATATATGATGTATACCACAATCGTTTGTATTCTTTTCTTTGGAAGTCAAATGATCTTTGCTGGTGAAATGAAAGTTGGACAACTTACTGGATTTTTAAGTTATGTCTTACAAATCTTAAATGCTTTAATGATGATTTCAAATGTTTTCTTAATGTTGACGCGTTCACTTGCCAGTTGTAAACGTATTGTAGATGTTTTAGATGAAGTGAATAATTTACATGATCCAGTTGATCCAATAATGGAAATGAATCAAGGTGAAATCGAATTTAAAAATGTTTCATTTAAATATAAAGAAACTGCCCAAGAAAATGTTTTAAGTAACATTAACTTACATATTGAACCTGGTTCTACAGTTGGTATCTTAGGAGGGACAGGTTCAGCTAAAACAAGTTTAGTCCAATTGATTGATCGTCTTTATGATGTAAGTGAGGGAGAAATTTTGATTGATGGACATAATGTCAAAGATTATTCGTTAGAATATTTAAGAGATCAAGTAGGCATGGTTTTACAAAAAAATACTTTATTTTCTGGAACAGTTAAAGAAAATCTTTTATGGGGTAATAAAGAAGCAAGTGATGAAGAAATCAAATGGGCTTGTAAACAAGCTTGTGTGGATGAATTTATAGAAAACTTTCCAGAAGGTTATGATACATATTTAAAACAAGGTGGTGTCAATGTTTCTGGGGGACAAAAACAACGTTTATGTATTGCTAGAGCATTATTGAAACATCCTAAAATTCTTATTTTAGATGATTCAACAAGTGCAGTTGATACAGCGACAGAAGCAAGTATTAAAGAAGCATTAGCTTCTTTAAAAGGAACAACAAAGATTATTATTGCTCAACGTATTTCTTCACTTCAACATGCTAATCAAATCATTATCTTAGATAATGGAAAAATTCATGCAATTGGAAATCATGAAGAATTATTAAAGAATGATGAAATTTATCAAGAAATCTATGATTCTCAATTGAAAGGAGTTGATTTATAATGGCAAGACAACTTACAAATGCAAAACCTAAAAATATGAAAAAGACACTTTCATCTTTTAAAAAATATATTGGTAATCATAAATACGCTTTTGTGTTTATTGGAATACTTGTTATTCTTTCAACTTCGATTAGTTTATGGGGAACTTATCAAATTAAAACAGTCGTTAATCGTTATGTTTTAAAAAATGATTATCATGGTTTAGTTTCCTTTATTATTTTCATGGCGATTGTTTATTTTATAGGAGCAACTGCTACAGCTATCTATAAACAATTAATGGTACATACAGCTCAAAGTATTGTCCAAGAATTAAGAAATGATTTATTTGCGAAAATGCAAAAACTTCCTATTTCTTATTTTGATGGGCACCCTCATGGAGAAATCATGAGTCGCTTTACCAACGATTTAGATACGATTCAAGATGCTTTAAATAACTGTTTTGATACATTGATTCAAAGCTTTATTATGATTGTAGGTACACTCTTTTTGATCTTTGTTTTAAGTTGGAAATTATCACTGATTGTTTTTGCATGTATGATTTTAATGTATTTTTTAATTCAATACTTAAGTCAAAGAAGTAAAAAATACTTTAAAAAACAACAAAATGCCATGGGTTATTTAAATGGTTTTATTGAAGAAATGGTAGATGGAATCAAGGTTGTTAAAGTCTTTAACCATGAAAAAGAAAACTCAATTGAATTTGATCATAGAAACCAAGAACTTTATGATTCAGCAGTAGAAGCTTTAACTTATTCAGGAAGAACAATACCAACTGTTGTTTCTATTTCTTATTTCAATTATGCTCTTGTCGCAAGTATAGGTGGTTTATTTGCTATTAATGGTATTATGGATCTTGGAAGTTTATCATCTTATCTTGTCTTTGTAAGACAAACAGCGATGCCTATTAATCAATTTACACAACAATTAAACTTTATTCTTGCTGCCATGGCTGGTGCTGAAAGAATCTTTGATTTAATGAATGAAAGTGAAGAAGTTGATGAAGGAAAAGTGACATTAACACAAGTAGAAATCAAAGAAGATGGTTCAATGCAAGAAAGTGACCATTATACAGGACATTGGGCTTGGAGACATCCAAGAAACAATGGCATTGAACTTGTTGAATTAAAAGGAGATGTTCGTTTCCATGATGTGGTATTTGGTTATAATGAAACACATCCAATTTTAAAAGATATTAATCTTTTTGCAAAACCGGGACAAAAAATTGCTTTTGTTGGAAGCACAGGTGCAGGAAAAACAACGATTATTAACTTAATTAATCGTTTCTATGATATTACGAAAGGTTCAATTACTTATGATGGTATTGATGTAAAATTGATTAAAAAAGATGATTTAAGAAAATCGATTTCTATTGTTTTACAAGACACTCATTTATTTACGGGAACCATAGCTGATAATATTCGTTATGGAAAACTTGATGCAAGTGATGAAGAAGTTATTGAAGCCGCTAAACTTGCAAATGCTGATGGTTTTATTAGAAGATTACCAAATGGTTATCAAACAATGCTTTCTAGTGATGGAACAAATCTTTCACAAGGGCAAAGACAATTATTAGCGATTGCTAGAGCAGCTATTTGTAATCCACCTGTATTGATTTTAGATGAAGCAACAAGTTCGATTGATACCCGTACCGAAAAGTTGATTGAAAAAGGAATGGATCGTTTAATGGAAAATAGAACGGTTTTCGTGATTGCCCATCGTCTATCTACAGTTAGAAATTCTGATGCTATCATGGTTTTAGATCATGGACAAATTATTGAACGTGGTAGTCATGATGAATTACTTGAAAAGAAAGGGCGTTACTATCAACTTTATACAGGACAATTTGAATTAGATTAAAAAATCCTTACATCATTTTTGTTTTTTTGTTATAATGCTTTTGTAAAAATGATGTGTAGCTAAATGCGTAAGTCCAATCTATTGGAGATTGGTACTTGCGCATTTTTTTATGCAAAAAAGGAGGAAATGATGGAAAAAAATAAGATGGCTGTAGTGCCTTTAAAAAAATTATTTTGGAAAATGGGATTACCAATGATCATATCAATGGTTTTACAAGCTCTCTATAATGTTATAGATAGTATATTTATAACAAATATGGGAAGTGATGGGGTTATTGCCAATCAAGCTTTAACTTTAGCTTTTCCTATTCAATTACTGATTATTGCTATTGGTGTAGGAACAGGAGTAGGAATTAATGCTTTATTATCTAAAAGTTTAGGTGAACAAAATAAAGATAAAGTTAATAAGATTGCCGGAACAGGAATCTTTTTAAGTATTTGTATTTATGTTGTTTTCTTAGTGTTTGGATTATTTGGGTCAGAAAAATTTATAAGATTGTTTGCTGGAAGTAATCAAAAGGTTATTGAAATGGGAACAACCTATCTTAAAATTTGTTGTTGTTTTTCTTATGGTTCTATTGGTTTTACCGTCTATGAAAGATTTCTACAATCAACAGGTAAAACACACTTTTCAACAATTGCTCAAATATCAGGAGCCGTTACAAATATTGTTTTAGATTATGTCTTTATTTATCCTATGAAAATGGGTGTTGCTGGGGCCGCTTTAGCAACAATTATTGGACAATTTGTTTCTTTATTTGTAGCAATGTATTTTCATTATTATAAAAATAAAGAAATTAATGGAAATGTTTGTTATATCAAAGCGAATGCTACTTTAATTAAAGGAATCTATATGATTGGTGCTTCTGCAGCATTGATGCAAGGATTACTTGCAGTGATGATGGCAGGAATGAATGCTATATTAGGATTAGCTCAATTTGATCCAGCTATTTTAATTGGTTCTTTTGGTATTTACTATAAGATTCAACAAATTGCTTTATTTTCAGCTTTTGGGTTATCTAATACAATTATTTCTATTTTATCTTTTAATTATGGAATGAAAGATAGAAAAAGAATAGATGAGTGTATTAAGTATGGTATTGTTGATACCGTTATTGTTTCTTTGATCATTACGCTTTTATTTGAACTTCTTGCTCAACCATTATCACAATTATTTGGATTATCAGGAAGTACACAAGAAATGATTGATATTTGTAGTACAGCTTTACATATTGCAAGTCTTAGATTTGTTTTTATGGGTATTTCTGTAGCAATTCAAGGTATTTTACAATCTATAGGTTATGCTATTAGACCATTAATTATTGCTTTACTTCGATTGGTGATTTTTGTATTTCCTATTGCGTATTTCTTTACTTTAACAGAAAATGTAACAACACTTGTTTGGTGGACGTTTCCAATTTCAGAATTATTAACAGTCATTATCTCACTCATTATATTAAAAAAATCATATAATGAAAGAATAAGTTCTGTTAAAAATGAAAGTATAACAGATAATTTAGTAATTGCTATTTCAAGAGAACATGGCACTAATGGAAAAGAAATTGCTAGACAAGTCGCTAAAGAATTAAATATTGAATTTTATGATAAAGAAAGAATTAAAGAATTTGCTCTTGAACACGTTTTTGTAAGTAATAAAGAAAGTGAAGATTATATTTATAGTCAATTTTTATCTTTAGATATTAATAAGAATTCAATTATTCTTTTATCAAATGTTATTAAAGAGATTGCTAAGAAAGGAAATTGTGTTATTGTTGGAAGAGCTGCAGATTATATTTTAAAAGAAGATGAAAAATTAGTAAGAATCTTCTTATATGCTCCTTTAGAATATCGTCTAAATAAAGTAATGGAAATTTATCATGATAATCAAGAAGATGCTCTTCAATATATTCATAAATCAGATCATTCTAGAAAAAGTTATTATGAAGTTATTTCTAATAAAACTTGGGGAGATAAATCAAACTATGATTTATGTTTAGATTGTAAATTAGGAAATGAAACAATCAAAGATATTATTTGTAACTATGTTAAATCTTTAAATAAATAAAGAAGTCTTTCAAAAAATGAAAAGACTTCTTTTCTTTTAAAGATATTCTATATAATGTCCTTTACATAGGGAGGGGTTATATGAGTAAGTTAAGAGATCATTATTTATTTCATGCAGGTATTTCATGCTTTTTTTATTTAGGATATGGTGCCTTTACAGTTGTTTTATCAATGTATTGTCAAGATATAGGAATGTCAGCCTCACAAATTGCTTACATTGTATCATTTGCACCACTTTTATCTATTGCAACACAACCATTTTTTGGATACTTGGCAGATAAGTGGCAATCACCAAGAAAAGTATCTATTTTATTATCATTTGCGAATATTATTTGTATGTTTATTTTTGCAATTAGTCGTAACTTTTGGGTATTACTTTTATCATCAGGCTTAGCAGTTTCTTTTATGAATGCTGTCACTCCTTTAACAGACCGTATAGGTGTTTCTTCACCTTATCAATTTGGTAAGATTCGTTTATGGGGATCTGTAGGTTATGCTATCATGGCACAAGTCAGTGGTCTTTTATATCAATATATTTCACCATTTGCTAACTTCATGGCAGGTATTTTAGGAACATTAATTACCATTATTTGTATTTATATGGTTTCTGATCCTAAGCTTTCTAAAGTCCCTGAAAAAGAAGAAAATAAACTATCAACAGTTGTTGTTATGAAAGAGCTTGTTCATAATATACCTTTTATGCTCTTTCTAGTGATTTCATTTTTCTTTTGGGGAGCATGTTCTACAAACTTTAACTATTTATCATTATTTATTAAATCTCAAGGTGGAACAGCTTCACAAGTAGGAACATATCAATTATTTGCTACCCTCTTTGAAATTCCTATGATTCTAGCAACAGATTATATCATTAAAAAAATACCTTACCGTTATATCATGATGTTTGCTATTATTATGTCTATGATCAACTTTTCATGGTATGCAACTTTGCCATCAGTTAACATGATTATTTATGTTTTTGTATTTAAAGGCTTTTCTACTGTACTCTTTACGATGATTACTGTAAGATTAGTAATGGTTTTAGTAAAAGAAGAATATGTCTCTACAGCCTATGGAATTCAAGCTATGCTTGGAAAAGGCGTAGGTGCAATGCTTTTCCAATTAATTGGAGGTAGAATTATTGATGGCATTGGGATGAGTGGTTTCTATTTATTTTTATTTGCAGGAATTACCATTGCTTTTGTAGTGACACTTTTCTTTAGAATGCCAAAGAAAGTGAGAGTATAGTATGTTAGAATTAAATGCAGTTATCTTTGATATGGATGGTTTAATGATTGATACAGAACCTGTAGGAAAGATGTTAGTAAAGACATCTCATGAAAAGTTTGGATATAAAATTACTGAAGATATGTTTTATCATTTAATTGGGACAAACGAAAAAACATCAAAAGCTTATTATCATAGTGTTTTTGGTGAAGATTATCCTTATCAAAAGATTAAAGATTATCGAGATCAATTAAGAAAAGAATATTTTAATAGTCATCCTTTAGAAGTAAAAAAAGGTTTATATGATTTACTGGAAGATTTAAAAAAGAAAAATATTAAAATGGCTGTTGCTTCTTCAACACGTTATGAACGTGTTTTATCTAATTTAAAAAGTATTAAGGTTGATCATTATTTTGATGCCATTATCGGTGGTGACCAAATTCAACATGGTAAACCAGCACCAGATATCTTTTTAAAAGCAGTAGAATTATTAGGTGTAAATAAAGAAGATGCACTTGTTTTAGAAGATAGTAAAAATGGTATTTTAGCAGCTCATGCAGGAAATATTCCTGTTATCTGTATTCCAGATCTTATACATCATTCAAAAGATATTCTTGATTTAACAGTAGGATGTTATGATTCTCTTGATCAATTAATAGATATTATTGTTAAAAAAGATGACAAAGCATAATATAGAACCCGTTTATAATCAAGATTCTAGGATTCTTATTCTAGGATCTTTTCCATCTGTTAAATCAAGAGAAGCTAAATTTTTTTATCATCATCCACAAAATCGTTTTTGGAAAGTTTTAGCTGCTTTATTTCAAGAAGAAGTTCCTCAAACAGTAGAAGAAAAGAAAGCCTTTTTACTTAGAAATCATCTAGCTTTGTGGGATGTTATTGAAAGTTGTGACATTAAAGGATCAAGTGATTCAAGTATTACCAATGTTAAAGTCAATGATTTGGATTTAATTGTTAAAAATTGTCCTATTGAAAAAATCATCACTAATGGTAAAGCAGCTGATCGTTATTATCATCAATATTTTGATTATGATCTACCTGTTCTTCAATTACCTTCTACTTCACCAGCTAATGCCATGTATTCACTTGAAAAATTAATTGAGAAATGGAAGGTGATTTTATGGAAAGAAATTTAACGCAAGGAAAGATAGGAAAATCTATTTTATTATTTTCTATTCCTATGATTTTAGGAAATTTATTACAACAATTTTATAATATAGTTGATACTTATATTGTAGGTCAATATATTGGAAGCAATGCTTTAGCAGCTGTTGGTTCAAGTTATACATTAATGACATTTCTTACTTCTATTATTATTGGTTTGTGTATGGGAAGCGGTATTTTATTTTCAATGTATTTTGGAGCTAAAAAATATGAAAAGATGAAAATATCTTTTTTTGTTTCCTTTGTTTCTATTGGAATACTTTCAATTGTTTTAGAAATAGTCTGCTTTTTGTTATTAAAGTATATTTTAATTTGGTTACAAATACCTCAAGTAATCTATAATCAAACAGCTAAGTATCTACAAATTATCTTTATCGGTATTATTTTTACTTTTATTTATAACTATTTTGCAGCCATGTTACGTGCATTAGGTAATTCAAAGATACCACTTATCTTTTTGGGAATTGCAACGATTGTTAATGTTGTTTTAGACATTATTTTTGTTTTATATGTTCATTTAGGTGTTGCAGGAGCAGCTTATGCGACAATTATTTCCCAGGCAATCAGTGCATTTGGACTTGCATTATATGTATTACTATTAAAAAAAGAAATATTACCACAAAGAAAACATTATATTTTTGATCAACATATATTTAAAAAACTAAAGGATTATTCTTTAATGACTTGCTTACAACAAGGAATTATGAATTTTGGTATTTTAATGATTCAAGGTCTTGTTAATAGTTTTGGTATTGCTGTTATGTCTGCTTTTAGTGCAGCTGTTAAAATTGATAGTTTTGCTTATATGCCAGTACAAGATTTTGG
>OCHA01001470.1_pt1 | contig 17722 bp, 15 predicted proteins | sample 1538591 | NCBI WGS metagenome assembly OCHA01 (sample SAMN04571710, study PRJEB22368) | human gut metagenome | biome: human gut; material: stool | host: Homo sapiens | place: Luxembourg | collected 2012-09-06 | reverse complement strand
GAGGCCCAGCTCCAAAAAGTAGGCCGAACCAAAGGCCCTATGCGGTTGGCGTTACAATAGCCGCATCTACGGCCACCGGACAACAGGAAAGGAGTATCTCATGGCCAAAACTGCCGACACCATTGCCATCTATTCCCGCAAATCCCGCTACACCGGCAAGGGCGAAAGTATCGGAAATCAGATCGACCTCTGCCGCGAATATATCCGCACTCACTACGGCGATGCCGCCGCGGAACATGCCGTTGTCTTTGAGGACGAGGGCTTTTCCGGCGGCAACCTGAACCGCCCGGATTTCAAAAAGATGATGACTGCGGCCAAGGAACGGAAATTCAAGGCCATTGTGGTCTACCGTCTGGACCGCATCAGCCGCAACATCAGCGACTTTTCCAGCCTGATTGAAGAACTGGGACGGCAGGGCATCAAAACAAAAACCGGGCGTTCGTTCACCCGGTTTTCCATCAAGTTTATTTTGCAGAATCCTGTCCACCTGATTGCAGACAAGGACGCCTATCAGCATTTTGTGGACAACGAAGCAGCGTTGTTCTCCTCGGAGTCCGGAAAAAAGGCAAGCCCTCCTTCATAAATTACAGTAACCGTTTATGATACTATGGGGAGGGGTCGGCATGTTTTTATCTCTTCTGCAATTTTTTGCCACAAAGTTTCTGGTTCTGGCGCTTCATCTGGAAAGCGGCAGCTTTCCGCGGCCCCTCTCTGCCCGGGAGGAAACCGAAGCCTTTTCCGCACTGCGTGCCGGTGACCCTGCCGCACGGGAAAAACTGATCCGGCACAATCTGCGTCTGGTGGCACACATCGTAAAAAAATACTACGCCCTGCCCGGCGATCAGGACGACCTTATTTCCATCGGCACCATCGGCCTGATGAAAGCAGTGGATACTTTCGACTCTGACCGTCGGGCACGCTTTTCCACCTACGCCAGCCGGTGCATTGAAAATGAGATCCGGATGCAGTTCCGCCGGAACCGCAAAACCGGCGGGACCGTCTCGCTGCAGGAAGCGCTGGAATCAGATGGTGACTCTGCGCTGACGTTGGCCGATGTGCTGCAGGACAGCTTCTGCATGGAGGACACCTGCGAAACGCAGGACGATATCCGCCGGATGCGGCAGCTGCTGGACGGCCTGCCCGCCAGGGAGCGACAGATCATTCTGCTGCGGTATGGTCTTTCCGGCCAGCCGCCGCTGACCCAGCTGGAAACTGCAAAACTGCTGGACATCAGCCGCAGCTATGTTTCCCGTCTGGAAACTCATGCGCTGGAACTTCTGCGCCAGCGGTGGGATGTTCCGAGCACAAAAACAGCGCAGAGGTGAACGGTGTGCTCACCCCTGCGCCATGCAGTCAGCTATCCAGAATTTTCAACTGCATCTCGTCCAATTGTTCAAAAGTATACAGTCGATTCAGCGCTTCCACCAGCTCCTTTTTGGAAAGACGCGGCGGCAGACCCAGCGCGTTCAGAAGCTTTGCCTTGCGCTCGGCGCTGCCCGGCCTGCCGGAAAGCCCCCACTCGTAGAGGTCGGTATAGGTGATCTGCCGTCCTTCCGGGCGGGCCGCTGCGGCACCCGCCTCAGCGCCAAGGGCATCCCGCAGCGCCTGTAGAACAATGGCATCGTTCACGCCCTCGACCCCCAGCAGGCCCTCCTTGCCGGGCTGCTCCTTGCGCTTTTCCTTGCCGTGGATCGCGGGCACGTAAGCCTGCACCACATTCTTTTCTCCCACCAGATTGGTGATGTAGGTGCGGATGCGGAAGCCTGCTGCGTCCGAATCCGTGAGCAGGATCAGACCGTTTTTCTGCGCCAGCGCTTTGAACAGCTGCTGGCGCTTTTTGTCGCTGTAAATGCCAAAGCCATCCGTCAGCAGGATCATGGCATCGGTCAGATGGGAGAGCCGGGCCGCATCGTACTTGCCCTCCACAATGAGCACCCGGCCTGTATGGATCATTTCGTTTTCCTTCATCGTCCGCTCCCCGCCATTGCCAACCGGCACAGCGCTGTTTCCAGCAGGATCTGGTCATCGGTAGGCTGGCTTTTCAGGCTCTGGTCCAGTTCCAGCAGCACCTGCATACAGTTTTCGATCTGGCCCAGCGTGTAATGCGAGGCTGTTTCGGCCGACCGCTTGAGCCGGTAATCACTGCCCTTATAGCCAAAATCCTTGAATACCGTGCTGTAATTTTTCCGTTTTGTTGCCCCCAGCTTGACCCGGTACAGATCCACATAGCTGCCGATCATGGCCGCTGTAATGGCAATGGGCTCCTGCTGCAGGCGCAGCAAAGTCTGCAGCTTTTTGCAGGCACCTGTGGCGTTTTTGGCCGTGATCATGCGGATCATCTCGAACACGTCTGCTTCCAGACTGACCGTGCCCATTTCCGCCACCATCGCTGCCGTGACCGTCTGATACCCGGACAATGCACAGAGCTTGTCCACCTCATTTTCCAAAAGGAACGGATCCTCGCCGCAGCGCTCCAGCAGCGCCGCCGCTGCGCCGTCCGGCAGGGTAGTTTTCTGCTCCTTTGCGCGATCGATCATCATCATTTTCAGTTCAAAGGGCTTGGGCTTAGCCAATTCTTCGGTGTAGCCAAGCGCCTTGCACTGCGCGATCAGCTTCTGTGCGCGCTTGCCTGTTTTGAGCTTGCTGCGCTCCAGTTCAAACACACTTCCCAGCACAACCACAGCATTTTCCAGACTGGAAAGGGTGCTGTTCAACTCTTCCAGATCCTTGTCACTGTAAGCTGCAGGGTCGATCTCCGGCAGCACCACCACACGCCGGGTACCAAAAAATGAGATGGTGCCCGCCGCCATGATGAGCTGTTCGATCTCCGGCGCAGCTCCATCCAGAACCGTGGCGTCCTCGTCGCTGTCTGCGGTCAGGATGCGGGTGATGGCCGTGACCGCCTGCCGCACCAGATACCGCTCACTGGAATAAAAATAGTAGACCGGGCACTCCTTGTCCGCCAACTGCCGGAGTTTTGTCTCGGTCGCCATGCAGGCACCTCCCTTCTCTTATGGTGTTGTTCTATTGTACCACACTCTGCCCGGATTGCAAAGCATCACTCCGTTTTCAGCCCGCCGTGCCGCCGTAGGCTGATGGATGCCGCCAGTTCTTTTCTGTTGTCCATCCAGTCATAGCTGCGCAGGGCCAGAACATTTTTATACTGCACAGCATCCGGCTTTGCAGGGGAGGCCAGCAGCCACTGCACTGTGACCTGTTTTGCCAGTTCTACAGTTCCATTGACCACGGCAAACTGCCGGTTGCCCACAGTCAGCCGCACAAGACAGCCATTCCGGGTGCGCAGCATTTCCACCAGAGCCGGTGTGCACCGCAGCTTTTGTGCTGTGTTCACCGCCATTTCTGCTGCCGGAAGTGTCCGCTCTGCTTCCAGTGTACAGGCCGTTTTAGGGTTTGTGCGCAGGTCTGCCACAAGCTCCACAGTCTGCACGCCCCGCCGGGCAAGCTGGTTTTCTACTGCGTTCTGGGCAGAAGCTCCGTCCCGGAACAGCACCACGGCGGTATCGTTCTGGGTGACGACCACTGCCGGCGCGTTGGCGCTGCCTACAAGGTCGATGTGCACCACATCCCGGCTGAGAGCATTGCCCAGCCCGATGGAAACAGCTGCCGCCAGCAGGATGCATGGCCCTGCCACCCGCAGCCGTACCCGCCAGTGGAACGCCAGCCAGCACAACAGGATCAGCACCAGACACACGATGGCTGCATAGGCCGTATCGAAGTAGATTCCCGCGCCCGGTTTTGCAGAGATCCAGACGGCCCAGCGGTCGAGCAGGCCGGTCAACGCCGCAGACGCTGCGGACAGCACCCCATACAGCGGAGCAAGAGCGGGTGCCAGGCCGGCAAAGGCCGTGCCAAGGCCCAGCAGCATCATGGGCTGGATGAGCCACAGCACCGCCACACTGGATGCCACCGCATAAATGCTCACACTCAGCCCGCGCAGCACCAGCACCGGGAATGTGGCCACCGAAGCACAAAACGAGATGCAAATGCTTTCCGCAAGGCCCCAGAGACGTTCCGGCAGTTTGAAATACCATGGGCGCTTCACCGGATTTTTCGCGTTTTTCCAGAACTGGCGGTACCACGCATCCCGGGCGCGGCGGATGCACACACCGCCTGCCACCGTGCCCACCACCGCCGCAAACGAAAGTTCAAAGCCGATATCGCACACTGCATAGCTGTTGCCTGCGGTCATAACGATACCTGCCACCGCCAGAGAGGTAAGGGTATCCGGCGGGCCGTACAGCCACACACCCAGTGCACCGACCCAGACCGCCACTGCGGCGCGGCATACCGAGGGTGTGAAGCCGGTCACGCCCATCAGCAAAAAGGCCAGCAGACTTCGGAATACCGCCCGGCGTCTGCGCCTGCGGTAGCTCTGCTCCCACTCGTAGGGCAGGAGTGTGCTGAGGATATCACCGCACAAAATGGACACATGCATTCCGCTTACCACCAGCACATGGGCAAGACCCGCGCCCCGGTAGGCACTGCGCATGGCCGAAGACAGATAACTCCGGTCGCCGGTAGTCATGGCAGCCAGCACACCGCCGGTCTTGCCGTCCATACGGCGGCGCAGCGACGCACTGATCCTTTGCTGCAGGCGGTGGGTGCGGGCGCGGAAGCTGCCGCTTTCGCCCAGAACTGTAAGCTCCGGCCCGTCCTCGTCCATTTCCGCCTGCAGAGCGATGCCGTCCGCATACAGGCTGACCCGGCTTCCGGATGCCGGGGCCGACAGTATAAATCTTCCCTGCACCCTTTCTCCGGCTTTGCACTCCGGCAAAGCACTGCACTCCACCCGGAAGGATGCCGCGCTGCCGTTCACTTTCTCTACATGCAAAACAGCATCCACGATACCGGGATCGTAGGAATCCGCCGTGCTTTCCACCTCTGCGGTCAGCACCAGCGGACGGCCTGCATATTGCACCCGGATGCGCTCCAGCCGGTTTGCCGTGTGCAGCACCGATGCCATACCCACAGCAGTACCCAGCAGGATGCAGAGCGCTGCTTTACGGGCAGCATCAAAGATGCACAGCACCAGACAAACGACAACAAAAAATGCCGCAAACGGCACAAAAAGTTCCGTTTGCGGCAAAAAAACGCACACTAACTCCACACCCAGCATTCCAGCACAGAAAACGCAGAGCGGGCGTCGCATTGCAGCTTAGTGGAAGAACAGAGGCAGCGGCTCCAGGAAGATGATATCCTTGCGCTCAGCTGCATCGCCCTCGGCCAGAACAGCGGCCTGGCCCACAATGGTGCACTGGGTCTGTTCAGCCAGCGCGTCCAGAGCCTTGAGGGAACCGCCGGTGGAGATGACATCGTCCACCACCAGAACGCGCTTGCCGCTCATCTTGTCCAGCTCCTTGCGGTCGATGACCAGCTTCTGCTTGCCTGCGGTGGTGATGGACTGATCCTCCACCACCACGGGGTCGGTCATATACAGCTTTTCGCCCTTGCGTGCGCAGACGTAGGGCTTGCCGCTCTGGCGGCTCATCTCGTGTGCCAGAGGGATGCCCTTGGCCTCGGCGGTCAGCAGGATATCAAAATCCGGGCACTTCTTCAGCAGTTCAGCGGCAGCAGCCACGGTCAGCTCGGCGTCACCCAGCATGATAAAAGCAGCAATGTCCATGTGGTCATTCACCTTGCAGATGGTCAGCTCACGGGTCAGGCCTGCAACGTGCAGAGTATAGGTCTCAGCCATAATTCAACGCTCCCTTTTTATTGGAATCAGACAGGCAGCTTTTCGCCGCCCAGAACATGGAAATGCAGATGTTTCACGGTCTGGCCTGCGTCCTCGCCAACATTGGAGATGACGCGGTAGCCGTTGTTCAGGCCCTGCTCCGCAGCCAGCTTTGCGATCACTGCAAAGATATGGCCCAGCAGTGCGCCGTCCTCTTCGGTCAGCGCAGCGGCAGAGACAATGTGCTTTTTGGGCACCACCAGAAAGTGCACCTTGGCCTGCGGGTTGATGTCGTAAAACGCCACCACCTGCTCGTCCTCGTACAGCTTCTTGGAGGGGATTTTCCCCTCCGCGATCATACAGAACAGACAATCTTCCATGGGAAACAACTCCTTCCTGATATTTTATAAACGTCCCCGCCCTCTCAGGCCGCTTTGCGTCCAGCTCTCCCAAAGAGAGAGCCCTTGGCAGCGCGTCAGCGCTGACGGAGAGGGCAGACCCGTTTTCTTATTCGCCCAGAGCCTTCTTGACGATAGCGCTGACAGCCGCCAGAGCCTCATCGATCTTGGTCTCATCCTTCAGGCCGGCCATTGCAAAGTCCGGCTTGCCGCCGCCCTTGCCGCCGGCAATGGCAGCGATCTCCTTGACCAGAGCACCGGCCTTCAGGCCCTTTTCCTGTGCCTGTTTGGTCACAGTGACAGCCATGGTGATCTTATCCTCAGCCTTGCCCACCAGAACCGCCACAGCGGGCTTCACAGCCTTGTCGCGGACGGTATCGCACATGCCGCGCAGGGTGTCGCCGGTGGTGCCGGTGAAGTATGCAGAAGCGATCTTCACGCCGCCGATTTCTTCGGCATTGTCAAACAGGCTGGTCACCTTGGAAGCGGCGACCTGTGCCTTGATCTCTTCCAGCTCCTTGGCCAGAGCCTTGTTCTCAGCCATCACGGCCTCGGCACGGACGGGCAGAGCGGTCACGTTGTTTGCCTTCAGGGTGTTTGCCACGGTATGCAGCATAGCCTCCTGCAGGTTTGCACGGATCAGCAGGTTGCGGCCGGTGACAGCCTCGATGCGGCGGATGCCCGCAGCAACGGAGGCCTCGCTCACGATCTTGAAGCCGCCGATCTGGGCGGTGTTCTTCACGTGGGTGCCGCCGCAGAACTCGGTAGACCAACCCTCGATGTCCACAACACGCACGACCTTGCCGTACTTTTCGCCGAACAGAGCCATTGCACCCAGCTTCTTGGCTTCCTCAATGGGCATTTCCCGGACGGTGACGTTCATGGACTCGTAGATTTTATCGTTCACGATCTTCTGCACGCGGGCCAGCTCCTCGGGAGTGACAGCGCTGAAGTGGGTAAAGTCGAAGTGAGTGATCTCTGCATCCTGATAGGAGCCTGCCTGATGCACATGGTCGCCCAGCACTTCACGCAGCGCTGCCTGCAGCAGATGGGTGGCGGTGTGGTTGCGGGCAATGGCCATGCGGTATTCCTTATCCACCTGAGCGGTCAGGTGGTCGCCCACCTTCACGATACCGCTCTCCAGCACGCAGGTGTGGACGTAGTAGCCCTTGGGGGTCTTCTTCACATCCAGCACGCGCAGGCTGCAGTCGGCGCTGTTCAGCATGCCGTGGTCCGCAGCCTGACCGCCCATCTCAGCGTAGAAGGGAGTCTTATCCAGAACCACCAGCACGCCGTCCTTTGCTTCCTCGTCGGTAGCAATGGCATCGGTCAGGGTCTCCTCGTCGCTCAGGGCCACCACAACGCCGGTGTCGTTCAGGGTCTCGTAGCCGGTAAAGACGGTGGGCTCTGCATCCAGCGCACCGAACAGATCCTCGCTCCAGCCGGAGATGTTCTTCTTCAGGCGCTCTGCACGGGCACGCTCCTTCTGCTTGGTCATTTCGGCGTGGAAGCCTTCCTCGTCGATCTCAATACCCTGCTCCGCAGCGATCTCCTTGGTCAGATCCAGCGGGAAACCGAAGGTATCGTTCAGCTTGAACACATCCAGACCCTTCAGCAGGTGCTCATGTGCCTTTTCCAGACCGTCGATCATGTTGTTCAGGATGTTCATGCCGGCATCAATGGTACGGGCAAAGTTTGCCTCCTCGGTGCCGATGACCTTCTTGATATAAGCATCGTGCTCGCGCAGCTCGGGGTATGCGCTCTCGCTGGACTGGATGACAGTCTCCACCAGCTCCACCAGGAACGGGCGGGTGATGCCCAGCATACGGCCATGGCGGGCAGCACGGCGCAGCAGGCGGCGCAGCACATAGCCGCGGCCCTCGTTGGAAGGCAGGATGCCATCGGACACCATGAAGGTGCAGCTGCGGATGTGGTCGGTGATGACACGGATGGAGATATCGGTCTTGTCGTCCTCGCCGTAGGTCTTGTTGGCAATGTGCTCTACATGGTGCAGCACGCTCTGCACGGTGTCAACCTCAAACAGGTTGCCCACGCCCTGCATCACGCAGGCCAGACGCTCCAGACCCATGCCGGTATCAATGTTGGGGCGTGCCAGACGCTCGTAGTGGCCCTTGCCGTCGGCATCGAACTGACTGAACACCAGATTCCAGATCTCCATATAGCGGTCGCAGTCGCAGCCCACGCCGCAGGTCGGCTTGCCGCAGCCGTACTCGGGGCCGCGGTCAAAGTAGATCTCGGAGCAGGGGCCGCACGGGCCGGAGCCATGCTCCCAGAAGTTGTCTTCCTTACCCAGACGCACCATGTGGTCGGGGGCGATGCCCACCTTCTTGGTCCAGATATCGTAAGCCTCGTCGTCCTCTTCGTACACAGAGATGTGCAGGCGGTCCTTCGGAATGGCCATCCACTCGTCAGAAGTCAGGAACTCCCATGCCCAGGGAATGACCTCCTCTTTGAAGTAATCCTGGAAGGAGAAGTTGCCCAGCATTTCAAAGAAGGTGCCGTGGCGGGCAGTGATACCCACGCGCTCGATATCCGGGGTGCGGATGCACTTCTGGCAGGTGGTCACGCGGTGACGGGGCGGCTCTTCCTGAGCCAGAAACCACTTTTTCATGGGGGCCATGCCGCTGTTGATCAGCAGCAGGCTGGGGTCGTTCTTGGGCACCAGCGGGAAGCTGTCCAGACGCAGATGACCCTTGCTCTCAAAGAAGCTCAGGTACTTTTCACGCAGTTCATTCAAACCGGTCCATTGCATAGATCTTTCTCTCCTCAATCGTCTTTGGCGCTTGTGCGCCGTTTTTATGCTGTTATGGCAGAGGGGCGGCACGGTAAAAAACAAAAAACAGCCCTCATCCCAAAAGGGACGAAGGCTGCTTGTGCATCAAACTCCGTGGTACCACCCAAATTGCAAAGGATAAAATGTGTCCCCTGCCGCTTTCGGCGCGTTAACGCTGCGCTGCGTCCGGTTTACATTCGCCGGAAGCTCCGGGGTGGCGCGAAATGATCCCGACCGGAGCACCTTACAGCCGTGGGCGCTCTCTCTGGACGGTGGTGTGTGCATTTCTGACCCCATCATTGCCATCTGTCATAATTTTACATTCCGCAAGGCAGGCGAAATGCCCCTTTGCGTACAGCTAAATTATAGCATACGCAAAACGTTTGTCAACGGTTTTGAGCAAAATTTACGGCACCCAGATGCGGACGATGCTGCTGATGGTGCCATCCTCGGTAAAGACCAGGGTGTTGTTGGGCATCCAGCCGTCCGGCTCGGCGTTGACGGCCTCGGCCACGGCATCGGCGCCGTCCGTCTCCACGGCGGAAGCCTGCGGGTCGGCCGAGCTGTCGCTCAGAGTCACGCCCCCGGCCAGAGGCAGGGTCACCTCGCCCATCTCATAGTAGACGGGGTAATCGTCAAAGGTCACGGTGCGGTACACATCGTGGTCCAGCGTCAGCTCCACGCCGCCCGCTTCGATGCCGCCGTTGATGGTCACATAGCCGTTGTCGGCATCCCTGTCGATGCTGGTCACAGTCAGCTTGGTCACGGTGGTGTCGCCCTGGTCGTGGATCCGAAGCACGCTGCCCTCCTGCAAGGCGTCGATGTCCTCGGGCAGGTAGCTGTCGTAGCCGTATACGCTCAGGGTCGCCTGGCCGTCGGCCACCTTGGTGATGCTGGCTGCAAACTTGTAGGAACCCGTCTTGATCTCGTTCAGATCCCCGGCGTCGATGGGCAGCACATCGCCCATCTCACCGGCTGCTTCGGACGAAGCCGCACTGCTTTCCACGCCGGAAGCCGGTGCGCTTGCCGCGCTGCCTGCGGTGCTGTTGCTGCTGCCGCAGCCTGCCAGAATGCCCACTGCCAGAATGGCCGTAACGGCCAGCACCTTTTTATTCAGTTTCATATTCTATACCTTCTTCTGTTGTTGTCGGGGCGGTGTTTTCCGCACCTGTCTCGGTATCATACGTCACCCGCGCGGAAAAGTCAACATTTCCTTTTCTCTGCGCTTGACGCGCGGTTTTTGTTCCGCTACAATAAAAACGAATCAAGAACCCATTCTATTGCAACTGATTTTAAGATAGAGAGGAATTTCCCGTGAAAATTTTAAAAGTAAAATGTCTTGCCCCCACCCGGCTGGACAACTACCTGATGCAGCAGTACCCGGCACTGAACCCGGGCCGCCTGAACAAGGCCCTGCGGGAGAACAAGATCAAGCTGAACGGCAAAAAGCAGCCGCTTTCCACCCGCGTGATGGCCGGTGATGAGATCAAGCTGTTCATTCTGGATGAAGTTCTGGATGCGGACCGCCGTGTGGACGGCCCGGCGTGGAAGAATGCCCGCGGCCCGGCACAGGTGGTGTATGACTGCCCGCAGATCGTCATTGTGAACAAGCCCGCCGGTCTTGCCGTGGATGGTCCGGAGGATGATACCCTGCTGAACCGCACCCTGCTCTACCTGAACCAGCAGGGCGAGTACAAGGAGAACGACCTGTACACCCCGGCGCTGTGCCACCGGCTGGACACCGGCACCAGCGGCCTTGTCATCGTTGCCAAGACCCCGGAAGCCGAAGAGCTGTTCCTTGCAGCCATCAAGAACCGCGAAGTGAAAAAGACCTACCTCTGCGTCACCTTCGGCCGTCCGATGCCGCCGGATGCCACTCTGGGCGGCTATCTGCTCAAGGACGCGGACCGCGGCATCGTGAAGATCGTGGAAGAAAAGCAGCCCGGTGCCAAGGAAGTGGAGACCCGGTACGAGACCATCGCCGTCTCCGGCCGTCTGGCCCTGCTGAAGGTGCAGCTGATCACCGGCCGCACCCATCAGATCCGTGCACACATGGCCAGCATCGGCTGTCCCATTCTGGGCGACAGCAAATACGGCAACAACACCGCCAACCGCGAACTGAAACTCAAGTATCAGGCCCTGTGCGCATGGGAACTCACCATGCCCCGTTTCAACCAGCCGGATTTCGAGTTCCTCAGCGGCAAGACCTTCCGCGCACCAAAGCCCTGGTATTACAGTCAGGTACTGGACGGAACCCTGAAATAAGCTTTTTTTACAATAAATTACAGCAAAAAAAGAAATCCCGGAAGTGTATTCCGGGACTTCTTTTTTGTCGTTTATGATTTTACTGGAATAGACCGCCAAACCAGCCCAGAGTGGACTCAGTTGCATTTGCAAAGGCATCCTGAACTTCCTGAATACTGTCCAGCAGCTTGGTGCCCTCGGTATCCTTCACCGACCAGTAAACGCCGCTGCTTGCCGAGCCATCCGAAACCGTGAAGTCACTGGTAAAGCAGAGGTTATCGCCCCGAGAATCGGTCACGACCACCATGTAGGTGTAATTGCCTGCGGGCAGTTCACCAAAGCGGATGGAGCTGTCCAGCGACTTGAAGGAGAAGATCGCCGTATTGGGTGCTGCCTGTGCAGTGAACACCGTCTGGTCGTTCTCGTCCAGCACTGCCACCTGCACATTGGTCAGGGTGGTGCCCAGCGCAGCATTTGCAGTGCCGGTCAGTGCCATGCCCTTGCCCGCACGGACATTGATTGGGTAGCTCATGCCTTCCAGACGCAGGCCGTCAGCCTCTGCAGCAATGAAGTTGTGATCTGATGCCACATACCAGTAGCAGGAGGACCTATTGACCGAAACGCTGGAGTTTTCCAGCGGGATGCGTCCGGAAGAGATGTTGCCTGCCGGATCGGAGCAATAGAAGTTGCCGTTGGTGTAGTCGGTGAGCAGCACTGCATGGGGCTGGCTGCGGTCATACAGCACGATGCCCTCCGGGTGCTGCGAAAGCAGGGTGATCAGGGTCTGTACTTTTTCCTGTTTGCGGGAGGGCAGTGTGCCGTAGCCCACCTGCATCTCCTTATATGTAAAGCTGTGGGAAAGCCCGTTGGACCATGCTGTGGAACGGACACTGTTCTCGGTCACAGTGGACCAGTCGGTCAGGCCGTCAAAATAGGCACGGCGGCGCAGCATCATGGCTGCGGATGCCAGTGTGCAGGTGCCGCCACGGCTCTGCTTGAAGTAGAAGCCTGCGTCCACATTCAGATCAACCGCCAAGGCAGCCGGCAGGCAGGTGAGCATAAACACCAGTGTCAGCACAAGGCTCAGCAGTTTTTTACGGGACGGTGCAGCGGTATTCACGGGTAGGTTCTCCTTTCAGCTTCCATGGTTTGTTACGTTTACCACCATAAAGTATACCAACCTGTTACCCTTTTGTAAACGTTTGTGAAGCTTTTTTCTCAATATCAACACGTTTGGGCAGTTTTTGTTGGAGAGAATGCACAGTTTCCGGCAAGATATTCTACATTTTTTACAAAAATCCCGTCCTGACATTTTTCAAGCGCACCGCATTTTGCATTCTTTTTTCATTTTCTGACCACGCTGTGGACAAACAAAAAAGCTCCACAGACGAACAAATTCGTCTGTGGAGCTTTTGGTCCAGCAGAGCTGGACAAATCCGAACTTGTCGGGGCACGGCCCCTCCATCTTGCTTGCGCAAGACCGTTCTGTTGCTCAAAAGCCCCACTGGGGCTTTCGTTGCTTCGCAAACGCAAACTTTTTTCTCCGCAATCAGCGGTCAAAGTGTCCTCAAACCGGACAGTTTGGGTGCCATCCTTGTAGTTGAACGTAATCAGCATCCGGTCATCGTACAGGAAAATGGCATTTATAAAAATTTCAATCAGCGCTTTCCGCTGCTTTTTCTGCGAAATATCGAACTTTCTGAATTTCATCAGCCAGAATCGGATGAAATCCTCATTGAAGCTGGGCTTCTTCAATTTTTCATCTGCGATTTTTACAGTCAGCTCATCTTTCTGGATTTCCAGCGCTTCCAGACGCTCTTTCGTTGTCCGGGTGTACAAGCCGTCCTCGATTGCCTTCATCAGGTTGTCCAACTTTTTGTTGACCTCTCGCAGTTGCTTTTCCAGCAGCGGAATCGTGGTGTTCTCCTGATTCTGGACATCCATGACCAGTTGAACGATCTTGTCGATCATCGCATCGTCCTGAATCAGCTTCATGGTCTCCCGGACGACCAGATCTTCCAGCCAGTCCTTCTGCACGGTCTTTTTATTGCAGCCCTTGCGCCGCTTGACGTTGGCGCATACTTATATTTTTTCAGCAAGTGCTTCACCATCTTACGCATACTCGCACGGGCAGTTTCTTTTTTCTGCAGGTCTATTACGCTCGCTTTACTGAATTTCTGCGTTTCCAGCCATCTCCATTGCAGCGTTCGATTGACACAGGTTGAGTTATCGGCAGATACAGCAAACACAACGGACGGCTCTGATAACAGAGCTGCCCGTTGTGTTCGTTTATGAAAAGGAGAACTTAGATCTCATACCACTTGATCTCGTTGGCATCCAGATGCAGAGCAAAGCTGCTGCCGTCTGTGGTGTAAACGGTGGTGTCCTGCGGCTCGTACGTGTTGTTCACCACACAATACTTGCCGTTCTTGACGTAGGCGTGAACTTCTACATTATAATTGGAGCTGAACCATGTATGCAGTTCCTCCTCGCTGTGGGCACTCCACAGGATAGCGCGGTAAAGGGTGCGGCTGTTGGCAAAACTGTAAGGCACACCGCTGATGTACACGGCACGACCCTTGCCGAAGTCGTGTGCCGCCATCTGCACTTCTTTGTTTCGCTGCACCAGCACTTCGGTGCCTTCAAGGGCGTAGATGTTCTTTTTGCCCTCGCCAAAGTCCACGGGTTGGTCGGCATCCTGCAGAATGAAATGGTCCGGGTGTTCTTCCCAGTTGTACTTGTCGTAGTTGAGGGTGAAGCCGTTTTCTTCCTCCACGCCCAGCACGCTGGCAAGCTGGAGAATGTGGCCCTGATACGGGTGACCGGAAGGCTCACCCACGCCGATAAAGCCGCCGCCGTTCCAGACGAACTTGCGGATGGCAGAGGAGATCTCCGGATCTTCCCACCAGATGCCGCCGGTGTGTGCGGTGTCGGCATCGCCTACATTGATAATGACATCCAACGAATCCAGCAGATGCGGGTCGTTCTTGATATCCTCAAAGCTGATAAACTTCACATCAAAGGGCGCACCGGACAGCATCTCAATGACACCGGCGTAGCTGTAATTCTGCTTGTAATACAGGGCGTGGTGTACCATGTGGCAGCCCCATGCCCGCATTTTACCCCAACAGTTCAGCACGGCCACTCGCTTGACACAGTAGGGTGTGGTGTCCTTGATGTTCTCGTACAGTTCGCGGAACTCGTTGCAGACGCTCTCCACGTAGTCCACGAACTCCGGGAACTGCAAGGCCAGTTTCAGATAGCCGCCATAGCCGATGCGGTCGATGGGCTTGCGCAGGATAGCGCGGCGGGCTGTGACCCAGTTCTCCTTGGCTTCCCGCACCGGGTCGCCGCCCTCGTGGAAGGTGTCGGGGAAGAAGTACGGCAGGAAACGGCCCTCGGTGTACTTCACGCCCTCAATGTCAGAGATCAGGCGCAGGGTGGAGCCGTTGCCCACGCTGCCCACTACGGCATCCAGTCCGATGGTCTTGAACTCCGGCATGAAAGGTTCGGTGCCGATCCAGTGATCGCCGAGGAACATCATGGCTTCGCACCCGCACGCGTGGGTGATGTCCACCATCTCCTTGGCAAGCTTTGCCACCTCGCGGCGCTGGAAGGCCTGAAAATCCCGAAATTCCTTGCTGGGCACCCGGTACTGGTTGTTGTAGTAGCCCTGATCGATGATGTACTCCGGGCGGAACTTGTAGCCCACTTCCTGCTCAAACTGGTTGAGGATATAAGGGCTGACCGAAGCAGAGTATCCATACCAGTCCACGAACTTCTCCCGCTTCAGCTCGTCGAAGATCAGGGTGAACTGGTGGAAGAAGGTAGTGTAGCGGATGACGTTAACATAGGGATGCTCTGCAATGAACTTGCGCAGGCGCTCCATGGAATACTTGTGGGTCTTGGGCTGACGCACGTCAAAGGTGATCTGGTGCTCAAAATTCGTCCAGCCGTTGGTGGTGGCGTTGTACATATGCACCGGGTCCCAGATGAGGTAAGCCAGAAAACTGACGGTATACTCATGGAACGGTACGGCCTGTACGGTCACACTGCCTTCGGCGTAGCTCCACCGCTCCGGCGGCACGGGCTGACCGGTGGTTCGATCCATGACCTCCCACCAGCGGGTGATGTCGTCGTTGGTGTTCACCTGCATCAGCTCCGGGCTGATGCCCTTCATCAGCGGGATGGTCACGGTGTCGCCGGGGGCGGTGTAAAAGCCGGTCATGATGTAGCACTGCTGTACCTCGTCCGGGTTTGCCTTTGCCCATGCGTTGTCCTTGCGGGTGGTATAGTAGGTGGAGTAGATCTTGGCGTCCGCATCCTTGAGCTGTTGCGGAAAGTCGGTGCCGTCGCAGTCGCGGATGGCATCGGCACCCCACTTTTTTAAGATCTCCAGTGTTTCGGGCACAACGTCCAAGTCTGTGGGAATGGTCACGCGCCCGGTCTTTCTTATTTCATCCATGGGAAACTCTCCTTTTGCCTCTCTTTGAATCGTAGGGGATCAATCGTAGGCGGCATTATACAGCGCCAGCACAGCCAGCAGCAGCGCTACGCCCACCAGCATGATGCCAAGCCCTGCCAGCTGTCCGGTCATTTTCCAGCCGGACACCACCAGCACCAGTGCCAGCACGAACAGCACCAGCATCAGTACCATGCGCAGGGCGGGATGGTTTTTCCAGTATGCTTTCATCGTCTGTCACCTTAACCTTTCAAGCCGCCCACGGTCATGCCCTGCGTCAGCTGCCGCTGCACGCAGATGTACAAAATCAGGGTGGGCAGCATTACCAGCACAAGACCTGCATACATCGTGCCGTACTGGGCGGCGCTCTGCTGCGCCTGCATCAGGTTCAAAAGACCGACCGGCAGGGTGCGGGGTGCCTTGGTGGAGCTCATCAGGGTCATGGAGATGATATACTCGTTCCAGAAGGACAGGAAGTTGAACAGGATAATGGTGATGATGGAGGGCTTTGCCATGGGGAAGATGATGCGGGTCATGGTGGAAAAATAGCTTGCACCGTCGATATAGGCGGCCTCCTCAAAATCGTGGGGCAGGGTGGCAAAGTAGCCCGACAGCAGGTAGATGGTAAAGGGCAGCGCGGTGGCGGCGTATACCACCGCCAGCACCACCAGATTGTTCAGCAGAAAGCCGCTGCCGAAATGGCTTTTCAGCCACACATCGCCGTCCCGCAGCATCAGGAAGATGGGCACCACGATATAGTTCACGTTGATGAACAAGCCCGCCATGAACAGAGTGTTCAGCACCTTGCACCCCTTGAAGTGAAAGCGGGACAGGCAGTAGGCGGCGGGCAGGGCAACGACCAGCAGCAGCGCCAGCGCCAGCGCGGTGACGATGACCGAGTTGAGCATATATTCGCCCATTTTGGCGCCGTTCCATGCGTTGACGAAGTTCTGCCAGTAGAACCCGGCGGGCAATGCCCAGGGGTTGCCGTAGAACTCTGCATTCTGCTTGATGGAGGCCATAAACACCCATGCCACCGGCACGATGATGGTAACGGCCAGCAGAACCAGCACAAAATAGATGAAAAACTTGTACAGACCTTCCGCAGAGCGGGAAGATTTTTCGGTGGTATTCTGCATCTTCTTCCCTCCTTAAAATTCCAGCGTATCGCGGTTGGTGACCTTGTTGACACAGGCGGACAGGGCAAACGAGAACAGGAAGATTACCACGCCGATGGCCATACTGTAACCATACAGGCCAGCGTCTTTCTGGCTGTACATATAGCTCAGCGCCACATCCGATGCGCCGTTGGGCCCGCCGCTGGTCATGGCCTTGACGAAGAGGAAGGCCATGTTGATGGTGGAGATGATAAAAAAGGTGAGGGTGGTGCGGATATTCGTCCAGATGAGGGGGATGGTGATCTGGAAGAACTGGGTCAGCCGCCCGGCACCGTCCAGATTGGCGCTCTCGTACAGGCTGATGGGCACGGCAGACATGGAGGCCATATACATGACCATGTAGTAGCCGATGGCCTGCCACACCATGGCAATGATGATGGAGGGGATGACCAGTTTTTCGCCCTTCCACAGGATGGGGTCGCTCATGTTGCGGAACAGTCCGATGATGCTGTTCAGCATGCCGTTTTCCGGCTTATAGATGGCAGAGAAGATGCCGGAGATGACGACCACCGACAGGATGTTGGGGATGTAGAAGATGATGCGGAAAAAGTTCTGGCCTTTGATCTTCTCCCGGGTGAGGATGGCGGCAAATACCAGTGCAAAGGCGAAGGTGATTAGGGTGACCGTTACCACCAGCAGGATCATATTCTGCATGGAGCGGATGAACTGGGCGTCCCGCAGCAGATGCTGGAAGTTTTTAAGCCCCACAAAGGTCTCGTTGGGAGAATAGGCACCCCGCTCATACAAACTCATGCGGAACACGTTGAGGGTGGGCAGGATCATAAAGAGGAAAAACAGGATGGTAGCCGGTGCCACACAGAGGAATACGAACCGTTTGCGGCTTTTATCCGTTCTCATAGGGGATTGACCGCTCCTTTCTTGATGGTACTGTACAGCCCAAAAAAGCGGAGGCGGTAAAAACCGCCCCCGCTGGGCAGGGCTTAATTACTC
>OCHA01001466.1_pt1 | contig 17778 bp, 16 predicted proteins | sample 1538591 | NCBI WGS metagenome assembly OCHA01 (sample SAMN04571710, study PRJEB22368) | human gut metagenome | biome: human gut; material: stool | host: Homo sapiens | place: Luxembourg | collected 2012-09-06 | reverse complement strand
TGCGTCTCGTGGGCACTCCCGTTTGTTGAGTGCGTAGCGGTATGGGCACTGAAACCACCAGTGCCTCATACCGACGTACTCAAAACCCACTCGTCACAAAGTTTTTCTACGGAATTACTGGAATACAAAGGAACCGGCAGCGAACATTTCCTGATAAACATGATAACGGTCTAACTGAAAAATCGCATCCGGATCATATGTTTCCGTAATTCAACTTCCTCCATCTCCGTTTAGAATCCTCTACTGAATTTCATCCACATCATATTCCATACACCTCCGCTGCTGATGCTTTGTCCGCAGGTATTACTTATGGTTTCTGCGGTTACACGGTAAGGTGATTCCGTTACCGTCATCGCTATCTTTTCTGCAAGATTAGTGGAAATCAATCCAATCTTATCCATTTGCATGGCTTCATCTAATAGATAGACATAGGCGTTTTCTCCCTGTTCCGTTTTTGTACGATATACGGTCCGCGCAGAGCAGAGATTCCCCGAACCTCTTGCGTTGCTCCCGCTAAACAAACGCGTAAGGGTATCGGCATGTAAACGACACATGCCTGATACCCACGTGTTTGTACCCACTTATAACTGCTACGGAATTTCTTTTTTTATATCAGTTTGTCACCAAAACGCATTTTCAGGTAATCAATTATAAGGTCGACTGCCCTTTCGCGCCCTACCCGACCAGTGTTAATTGTAAGATCATAACTTGTCGGATTTGTCCAGTAATCTCCACCGGTATAGTATTTATAATATTCTGCACGATACTTATCTGTTTTTGTTATAAGACGATCTGCCTCTTTTTCCGAAACCTGCATTTTCTCCATAATGGACTGCCGGCATTTTTCTCTCGGTGCTTCAATATAAATACTGATAACATTAGGCCACTGTTCAAGTATCTTATTAGCACATTTTCCTACGATAACACACGACTCAAAGTTTGCCAGATCTCTTATAATATAAGCCTGCAGCTGATAAATTGATTCGTCCGACACAAAATCTTTACTGGCTGGATCCGGCACAGCGGAATAATCGAGCATTCCTTTCATTCTTTTGTGCAGATAAGAGCCTCTCAATTTTTCATCAATATCAAAAAACATTTTTTCATTTAAACCGCTGAATTCAGATGCCATTTTTAATATCCGCTTTTCATAACATGGTATCCCAAGTCTTTTGGCAACTTCATTCCCGATTTCTTTACCGCCACTGCCAAAACCTCTGGCAATTGTAATTACATAATTTTTCATGTCTTCCCTTCTTTCCGGGTGGCAATTACTTCCATCCCTCAAATGTAATTGCCTCAGAAGATGTTGCATATTTTTCCGGCCATAATGTTACCCAGTCATCGCCAGATGCATCTGCCTTGGATAAATCTTTTGGCTGAAACTGTCCACATCCCCAGTCGAAATCTGCACCATTACCACCACTTTCATTCATCTTATAAGGATAACCTGCCAGATTAAATGTATTGTTTGATAAGGCTTCCTGAAGAGCATCGGTTTCTGTTGAATTTGCTTTCTTTGCTGCTTCACAAGCAAGTTCTACTGCCATAAAACCACAGATTACATCATTACTTGGAATTGAATTAAATTCCTTTTTACAATAATCTGCCAGATAATCTTTAGATGCCGATTCGTACTTTGCCTTATAAATTGAATAACCAAGAAATGGCAATTTAGCAGTCGATGGCTCCAAACCACCAAGTTCTGTATTTGGCCATGAAATTGGATCCCAGCTCATTCCCTCAATTACCATAATTGGGGCATAACAATTCATCTCTTTACATTTCTGTACAAGGCTGACACTATCTTCAAAATACTGAGGTGCAAACAGGATATCAGGATTTAAGTTCTTCACTTTCTGCACAGTTGCTGTCCAATCGCTGTTGCCAGGATCAAAAAATTCTTCATAGACAACTTTAAATCCATTTTCCTTTAAAAATTTACCGACAGATTCGCTTACTTCATGACCATATGTAGTCTCAAGATTCAGAATTGCTACTGTCTTTTGACCGGATGTTTTATATTTACTATAATTACTCTTTAAATATTCAAAAACATCTTTCCACCATCCGCCGCCTTTCCATGATTCATCCATCTGTGGATTGGCAATCAATTTTCCATACTGCTCATTCGCTGTATAACTGTCTGCTGCAATACAAAACATCTCTTTATTATGTTTTGCTGCAATTGGAGCTGCTGCCAAAAAAGGTGAGGTATATGGCGAGGTTAAAAGATCCACTTTATCATCACTGATTAGTTTTTCATACAGCGTAGGAATCTTACTCTCATCAAATTCATCATCATAATATTTTAACTCGACTTTTTTTCCGTTGACACCACCATTTTTATTGATGTATTCTACCGCGGCTTTTGCTCCCTTCAGTGTGTTCTGTCCCGCATGGGCACAAGCTCCACTCAAAGTATATGTACCACCAATGATAAGTTTTCCGCCCTCATTACCTGTTTTTTCACCATCAGAAGATGAAGAACCACAGGCAGTGAGGCTCATACCAAGGGCCGCCACCAATGCAGTACTGACTAATTTCTTTCCTATTTTTCGTAGTTTCATAATAAGTTCCTCCTTTACTGTAAAACTATGTTTCTATAAAAATCCACACATCCTTTGCTAAAGATATGAGGGATTTTTCTCTTTTTTATCCACCTATGTAGGAGCTTTTTACCTTTTCTGAGTTAAGAAGCTCCTTAGAGGTTCCTGACATTACAATCCGCCCCTGTTGAACTACATGACCATAATCCGCAAACTGCAGGGCAATCTCCATAATCTGCTCAACGACCAGAACCGGTTTGTTCAGGCGATCCACAAGACGTTTAAGGGAACCATACAATTCCTGCACAACTTTCGGCGCCAGTCCCATCGATATATCATCTAAAAGAAGCAGAGCCGGCTCTTCCATAATCGCTTTACCAATGCTCAGCATTTTCCGCTGTCCGCCACTAAGGGAGCCAGCCAACAAGGCTGATTTAATCGCCAGTGGCTCAAACATATCGTAAACAAGTGATAAATTCTTTGAAGCATTTTCCTTCGCTTTTTTACTAACACAGGAAATCATTAGATTTTCCTCAATTGTAAGATTCGGAAATGTTCCTCCTTCTTCCGGTACCTGGATTACCCCACGCTCCACAATCTTATGCGGGGACAAACCATCCAGACGCTCACCATCAAATACAATACTCCCCTTCTGCAAGGGCACCAGCCCCGAAATTGTCTTCATAATCGTGCTCTTTCCTGCCCCATTCGCACCGATAAGCGCCACCCGGCTGTCCCGCTCCAAAGAGAAATTTATTCCCTGCAACACATTCATCTCTTTTGAATAACCAGCATATACATCGTTATATTCAAAATAACTCATATTTTTCCACCTCCCAGATAAGCATCAATTACCTTAGGATCTGCAATTACCTCCGCAGGCGTTCCCTGAGCAATCAGTTCACCGGCATGAAGAACAACAACCCGGTCACAAATTTCCTTTATGAACATCATAATGTGTTCAATGACAATAATGGTAATTCCCTGATCTGCCAGTTTCTTCATTAACTTCATTCTTTCCCGAATTTCTTCTCCGGACAGACCGCAGGATACTTCGTCAAATAATATAATTTCCGGATTGCACGCCAGAGCACGGGCAATTTCCACGTTTTTTTTATCTGGCAGTGAAAGATTGTTTGTTGTTATATCTTTTACTGCATCCAAATGCGTCAGTGACAGAATCTCATCAAAGGACAATTTTACTCCTTTTCCACTCCGTCCCGCATTCGCGCGGGCAACTTTAATATTTTCTAAAGGTGTCATACTTTCAAATGGTGCAACCATCTGAAAACAACGGCCAATTCCCATTTTTGCAATTTTGTGTGGTGCAACACCGGAAATATTCATTCCTTTATAAAGAACACTTCCACTTAACGCACGATAAATTCCACAGATAATGTTAAATAACGTTGTTTTTCCTGATCCATTCGTTCCTATGATTCCAAGAACTTCGCCTTTTTTTACCGATATATTAATATCAGAAAATAACTCAAGTCCTCCAAATCCCATAGTCAGATGTTTCATCTCCAAGATAGGTTCATTCATTCAACCACCTCCGCTTCTTTGTGCGTATTTTCATCCTTTTTCTCTTTTTTATTTCGTATACGAATTAACAATTTATCTGTCACCTGACAGATGCCAACCCAGATACCCTGTTTCATCAACATCATAACAAGAATCAAAATGAGTCCAAGTACCAGATTGTGTCCACCACTTACTGTAATCATACTTCTTGCTGTTTCCTGAACAATAATCAATATAGCACCGCCAATCACCGGTCCCATTACGGTTCCACAGCCGCCAACGTATGCCCCCAGTAAAATATCATTACTAATTGCTGTATCAAAGGTTGCTGTTGGTGTAATATGCATCTCATAGAGAGCATACAGTGCCCCCGCAAGTCCTGTTATCATAGCTCCAATTACCAATGCTTTTGTCTTTGTTCGATACAGATTAATTCCAATCATTTCTGCTGCTTCCGGTACATCACGAACTGCCTTAAAACTAAGACCCAACGGACTTTTCACCAATAAAGCAACACCGATTACCGTTAAGATTGTCAAAGAAACAATGAGCGGGTACAAAAACTCCGGTGATACAAATTTCACAAACACACCTTTGCTGGCAAATAAAAACTGACTGGATTTAAAAACATTTAAAAATATTACACCGAGTCCAAACGTTCCAATCAAAAATGACAAGCCTTTGATTCGTAAAAGTGGATAAGAAATTATCCATGCAAACAAACCAGCAATAATAACACCAAGAATCACCAAAAGCGGCAGCGGCAGGTCAATGTTATAACCTCCCGGAAGGGCAACCGCATAAGCCCCTATACCAAAAAATACAGCATGTCCAAACGATACTTCTCCAATATACCCGCCTAACAAATTCCATCCCTGACCTGCAATCAGGAATAAACAGATATATACAATAAAACTGGACAGATACGATTGATTACTGGCATGAAAATATGCCAGATAAGCAGCCATTAAAATGGCTCCGCCAATAAGGCTGAGAATCAATTTTTTTGCTTTCATGCAGCCTGCCCCCTCTCATTCTTTTTGCGGTAAAACAAACCATTTGGCTTAGCTACAAGAATAATTAACAAAACAATATAAATCATTGCTGTTGCCAGGTTTGGAATCCAGAAATAAATGGTCATTGCCTGTACAATCCCCATGAGGATTCCCGCTGCCACCGCTCCTTTGAGATTTCCCATAGTTCCTAGAATTACAGCGACCCATCCCAAAAACGTCAGATCAAATCCTTCTGCCGGACTAAGAGAGTTAGTCAATGCATAAATAACACCGGCCACAGCCGCTAATGAACTTGAAATACCAAATGTAATTGCACAAATACGATTTACAGGAATTCCCGTAAGTTTTGCTGTTGTAGTATCAGAACTGCAGGCACGAATACGGATTCCCAGATTTGTCTTTTTTAATATCAATTCCACTGCTGCAATCAATACAATTGTAAGAATAAATGCTATGATATGCACAACGGGAATCGCGATACTGCCAATATTAACCGTAGCATTTCGATAAGGAACATTTAATGTCTTATAGGTACCGGAAAAAAGGAAATATTCAACAGCCATAATACACATACCAATTCCCCATGAAACCATAACCTGTCCTTCATAGCGTCCTTTCCATGTTTCCAGCTTCATAAATGGTTTCATAAAAATATTCTGTATCCAGTATCCGATAAGGAAAAAGAGTGGAATTAATACGATCAAGGTAATGAACGGGTCAATCCCAAACATTCGAAATGCCTGATAACACAGATATCCTGCTAAAATTGTCAAATCGCCATGCACAACCGAGCAAATCTGCAGCCTTCCTAAAATCAGGGAACAGGAAAGTCCAAGAAGTGCATAAATGGTTCCTGTTCCAATCCCTCCTAATAACGACTGTAAAAAACCAAGAAAATTCATAAAAATCCCGCCTTTACTTTTCTACTAATGCAACTGCGCGTACCGGAGAACCACTGCCATCACGAATTCTGAGTGGCAATCCCATATAAAAGAATCTTTTTCCTGCAACAAGATCCAGGTTCCTCAAATTTTCTGTGTTGGTCATACCATATTTTCCACATACCAGATGACCGGAAAAATCAAGGTCATCCGGTGTCTGATCAATGGCAGAGGAATCAACACCAATATTGACAACACCTCTGCAGCCTCATATGAAAGACCGGTATAATAATTCTGATATCCCTCGATATCACCTTTTGCATAGGTACGATTATAATGCCCTGTATACATCAGGAAAATATCGCCTTTTTCCACTGTCAATCCTGCCTTTTCAACCGCTTCCTCCAAATCCTTTGCTTCAATATAATCCGGATAGCGGATGTGTGTGAGATCAACACAAATCGCACTTCCATAAAACAGTTTCATGTCCATCTTATCGATGGTCGGTCCTTCTGGATTGTACTCCCATACAGCATCTGAATGTGTAGGTCCATGTTCGCTGATCAAAAGATTACGCGCACTGAATCCGAGAGTTTTGGAACCTGTCTGCTTCATATTTTCCTCATGGGTCTGGTTTGTCATAATAAAGGTTTTCTGATGCATACCAAATACCGGCATCCCCTGATAAATTTCCTGTGACAAATCAATCAATTCATACTTTTCGTTGTAATTCATAAAATCACTCTCCTATTCTTCTGCAATTGTTGGTATTACGCAATAATTATTGGCATCTACAAGTCCTTTATCTGTAATCTTCCACTTTGGACTGGTCGTCAGTGCCAAAAATGCCAGATGCATAAATGGTGCATGTGCCTCGCAATGTAATTCTTCTTTTGCCATCTTTGTGATTGCATCCATCTGTTCCGTAAGTTCTGCAGCACTCAGCTCATCTGTCATAAGACCGGCTATTCGCAGCGGAAGATCACCAATCACCTTGCCATCTTTTGCAAGAGCAACTCCTCCCTGCATTTCAATCACATGGTTAACCGCCACAGCCATATCCTCATAATTTGTACCCATGACAATGATATTATGTGTATCATGAGCAACACTTTCAGCAAATGCTCCCTGTTTCATTTTGAAGCCCTTTACAAAACCTGCACCGATGTCACTCTGTCCATGTCTTCCTACATTGGCAATTGGAAGAAGATCGTTTTCTATATCTGGTTTTACATAACCATCTTCCGCTTTCATATCTTCTACAAATGCATCTGTCAGATTCTGATCCAGAATCAGTCCGATACAGTTTACTTTCGGATTTGACTTATCACATTTAACCATCAGATCCTCCGGCTTGACCGGTTTGCGTTTAACGGAATGCTTTACAATATCCGGATACTGATAAGCCGGCAGTGGAAGCAGCAGCTGCCGGTCTTTTGCTGCAAGCTGACCGGACAAAAATACTTCCGACACATTCATGTCAGCGAGTTCACCTTCCACGACTGCAATATCTGCCAGTTTTCCCGGTGCCAGCACACCAAGTTCTGACAATCCAAGCCATGTTGCCGGATTAATCGTAGCCATCTGGATTGCCTCGGCCGGGTCTACCCCCTCTTTTATTGTGCGGCGGATAATATCATTCATATGACCTTTTATCGCAATGTCACCTGCCAGCATATCATCGGTTGCCAGTATTGCACGCCTTGAATCCAGCCCTTCTTCTGTAATCGCACGAATACATTCCGGCATATTCCGCTGCGTGGAGCCTTCCCTCATAAGCATATAGACACCATATCGAAGTTTTTCTACTGCTTCTTTCTTTGTTGTAGTCTCATGACACGAAACATCCGTTCCGCCGCAAATAATATGAGCGGCTAATTCATTACCAAATAACTCAGGTGCATTTCCGTCGACTTCTTTTCCGATTGACCTCGCATATACAGAAGATACAATGGTGTCACGAATTACCGGATAATTATGCTCATATACAAACCGAATTGCACTCACACCCTGCGTCTCTCCCACACCAGATACAGACGGATAGGATAACATCTCCGGAATATCTTTCGATGTCACATCATAACCGGCTGTTTCAAGTCCCGGTGAATCCGGCGTAAGTGCAGGCACACGACAGAACACATGTTGTGGCATGAGTGAAGCTTCTTTTGCCATTTCTTTAATTCCGACCGGACCGAGTACATTTCCGATTTCATGCGGATCAGAAATCAGACAAGTCGTACCTGTCGGTATTGATAACCTTGAAAATTCAGTCATGGTAAGCATCGCACTTTCAAAATGCATATGGCAGTCAATAAAACCCGGCATTACATACTTACCAGTCATATCATATACTGTTGTATCAGGTCCGGTCAGGGCATCACAGTCTCCCACCATCAAAATATATTTCCCCGAAACAGCCACATCTGCAGGATAAATCTCCCTTGTTATTACATTGACGACATTTCCGCCTTTTAGAATGATATCTGCATACTGTTTTCCACTCATCAGCACATCAACGAGGTGCTGTCTTTCTGATACTAATTTCAAACTATCCACTGACATACTCATAGAAACCTCCTATTCTTCCAATTCACATACCTGCAGTTCCAAAGGTGTCACTTTCATTCCGTTTACCGGTACAAAATCCTGTGAACATGCCGATACACAGCAAACAACATCTTTCAGTGCTTTAAGTACAACATAATCGCCCGCCTTTGATAATGGGTCCTCAATAACATAATCGCCATTCTCATCCATATGGTTATTCATAAACCAGTTAATCGGATCTGGTATCTCATTGCGGATAATGCCAAAACTCTTTAAGGCACCAATCAGGTTATCTTTGCAGTTCGGATGATCTTCAACTCCAAAATCTACTTTATAACGATAATAATCACAAGCCGGGAAAAAGAAATCATGTTTTCCTACTGTATCCTCTGTAAACTGCATCAAGTGATCACGGTAATTACTATAAAGAAAATCTCCAATCTTTAACCGAATACTGCTTAATGACGATCTCATATGTACCGTTGATACATACTCACTCAAATCATTTTCGTTAAAACAGATAAAATCACCAACCTGTTTTCCTTCAACATCCACAATCTTTAAAAACTGTCCCTTCTTAACTCTGACTCCACGTCCTTCGTAAGGTGGGATAAAAACCTTTTCCTTTACAATATAATTTGCCATACATAACCCTTCTTTCTATTTTTTTGAAAAATAAAAAGAGTCCACTCGCTTTCCTGCGATTATGACTCCTTTGTCAACAATACTGATTCATATACTCTAAATATTTTTCCGTCACTTTTTCTAATTGAGCTCGTGTTACATATTCATCCACATTGTGCATCTTTTTCATTCTGCCCGGTCCACAAATTACGAACTCACCATCATTTTCTCTTAACAACTCGGCCAGATCCGTATAATAAGGAATCCCCTTCGGATATTCTGCCGTATCATAAAGCGACAGCCACTTTTTAACAAGGGGTACATCCGTCTGTTCTTCCAGTACCATTTTTTCATTTTTTATTTCATAGGCTATCCTCACCTGGTACTGTGCCTCAAATGACTCCTGAATCTGTTTCAGACATGTTTTAATCTGATTGTGATTCGATGAAGCAACGGTTCTTACATCAAGCACTGCCTGTGCTGATCCGGGAATGATATTGCTTTTAAATCCTCCCTGAAAAATCGTTGTACTGATAGATGCCTTCCCCAGCAGTTTTGATTCTTCCAAACATGGGAGGGAATTTTTAATCCATTCAATGGCTTTCCAAAGATACTCGTTACCATTTTTTGCTTCCTCCGGCATCGCTCCATGCGCCTGCCGCCCTGCAATCTTAAGCAAAATCCATAACACACCTTTTTCTGCTATCACGACCTTTCCATCTGTCGGTTCACTGAGAAGTATTTCTTTCACATCATCCATCCAGCTGCATTTTGCAACCCTTTTCGCTCCCATACATCCGCTCTCTTCATCAGCAGTAAATACAAAGCGCAGTGTCTTTTTGGGTGTCTTTTTCATCTTAAGTACTGTATCAAGTACTGTCAGCATAATTGCAACACCACTCTTCATATCAGATGAACCAAGACCATATATACGGTCACCATCTTCTGTTGCATGAACCGGCTTATATTTCCACGCTGTTTCATCACCACATGGCACCGTATCAATGTGTCCTAAGAACATTACGCTCTCACTACTTTCACCCGGTATGGATACGACCAAAGAAGCACGTCCTTCACCATGATCAAAGATTTCATATTGACTTTCGTTTAATGCCATCCTTTTAATGATATATCGGACTATCATATCTTCTTTTCCCGGTGGATTCTGTGTGTCAATCTCCAGCAATTCTCTCAGAAAAATTTCTGGCTTTTTTCCTATCACTTTACCACCTGATTTCTTTGTTTTGTTTTTACAATGCGAATTATAGCAAACAAAAACCAGCGGTACAATATACCGCCGGTACACTTCTGTTATTGAGAATCTGTCTCATCTGTACAATCTTTATATGTCATTTACAATTTTAGACTTTATTGCAAATTCTACTTCAAGCCTCTCCTCCATATTGTCAAGCGATACCCCCATGACTTCCTGTATCTTATGATAACGGTTTTTCATCGTATTATAATGGATATATAATTGCTCCGACGCCTCCCGTAAATTCCAGTTGCACTCAACAAGCATATTCAACGTATCAAACAGTTCGCCATGATTTTCAAGATCAAATTGTTCTACTCTACCCAATTTATCCTGAAAGAAATTTTTTACAGCAGGGTTTCCCTTTAACTGATCCAATAAACGGTAAAAACCAAGTTGGTTGTAAAAATAAGAAGTATTTTCCCAGCCAAGTCTGCGCCCCATAACAAGAGCAGTTTTTGCCTCACGAAAACTCCGGTATGCCATTCCTATCTCATCGGCAAGTCCACCAATTGCAAAAGACAGCGTAAATCCTTCCTTTGTATAAATTCTTTCATTAATTCCTGCTAACTGTTTCTGTATTTCTTTATGACTTTTTCCCTCGTCCCACAATAAAAATACAACCCGGTCAGTAAATGTTGTATAAATCGTTTTTTTAAATGACATCCTTACTTCTGCTGCCACCTTCCGCAAAAGCTGCCTGGAAAGTTCATTGACAGCTGCCCGGTTCGTTCCTGTCCCTTCTTTTTTTTCAAAATTCTTCTTGAAATGGTCGACATCTGCTATCATGGCACGGACATGTCCCTCAAAACTCCAGCCAAAAAGTTTTCCTCTCTCCCTAAGTTCGTCCTGATTATTAATATTATTATAGATAATATCCAGGACAAGGTTATCTCTGTACTTTCTCTCAATCTCATCATTCGAAATTTCGCGCTGTATTTCCAATTTAATAATTGTTGACGCATGTTCTATCGCAATCAGATCATATTCATTTGCCTTATATTTTGTCTCATTAACAACAAGATAACCATATGTCTTCCTTGTGACAGTTATCGGAAAACACGGATATTTACTCATATAATTTTCCATATTGATTTCCATCTCATCATTCGAACAAAAAACTCTTTGTTTGATATTATCAACAAAAGCAACTTCTTGCCCAATGAGATCACTGAGATATTCCAAAACCTTTCCTATTCCTTCCTGCCTAATTGCAATATTCGTAAAAATGCAGTGTATTTTTTCCGACTTTTTTATGATTTCCAACTGTCTGGAGTTTGCTTTTGTCAAAACCGGAGTAATAACATCAACAAATGAAAATGAAAATGGCATATACACAATGGGAAATGAAAGTTCATCCGCCTTTATGTGTACCTCATCCGGCATACCATCAATAAAACGGCCTAATTTAATGAATAGCGCTGCTGCACCATTCTTTGCTATCTTCTCAATCAATTCAAGCAGATACTCCGTATTATCTTTAAAAATATAACCGGATGTCAAAAGGATTTCTCCTCCCTGAAGCCAGTTATAAATATCCGGTGCATCGATTACGCTGACCGATGATACTTCTCTGTTTAACCCTCGATTTCCACATATTACTCGAAATTTTTCAAATCCCTCTGTATGAAGGATCTGGTTTACTGTTAATTTCATACAAAGTCACTTCGCTTTCTCTAAAATCTCCACCCTTGGAAGATTCCATTTAAAATGGGATGCCAATATACGCACAACTATAATGCACACCATAGAGAAAAAAACTGCCCATAGTTCCGACAAAATTTTATCGAGCCACAAATACATGAGCGCACCGAAAATAGAAGCCGTTGCATAGATATGTTTGCGGAAAATATAAGGAACATTGCCTGCAAATATATCACGCAATAATCCGCCGCCTACACCGGTAATTACTCCTACAAACAAAAGTAACGCAAAATTGTCATTCCCAATCCGTTCCTGTACAAAACGGATTCCCAAAATTGTAAATGCTGCCAGGCCCATTGCATCAGATATAAACAACACCGCATTCGCCCACGAAACATTTGTCAGAATGTCATGCCGTGTCAAAAACATTGCCAAAAAAAACACAACAATAGAAACAACAATTGCTACTTTAGCCTGCGTCGGATTCTGAAAAGCAATCGGAGGAATTTCTCCCGTTACAATATCGCGGATTACCCCGCCGCCAATTGCCGTTACCATGCCAAGTACAATTACTCCAAGCAGATCCATTTGCTTTTTCATTGCCTCAATTGCTCCGGAAACAGCAAAAGCAATTGTTCCCAGTGTTTCCAGAAAGCTCATCATGAAATCCACATCTCTGCCTCCTTGTAAAATTCAGTCAGTTCTAAAAAAAGACACCGCGGAATAGACCACGATGTCTTTTTATGATTTACATTCTACAACAGCCTTTGCTATTTGTAAAGATTATTTTTCATTATGTTATAGCTGTGTTTGTCGTTGGCACTTTTTTTGTTTTCCGTAATTTCGTAGAAAAATTTTGCGTCTCGTGGGCGTTCCCACTAATTGAGTGCGTAGCGGTATGGGCACTGAAAACACCAGTGGTCTCCGCTCCGCTTCGGTCGTTGCATAACAGAAGTCCACCGGACTTCTTGCAACTCATACCGACGTACTCAAAACCCACTCGTCACAAAGTTTTTCTACGGAATTACTGGAATACAAAGGAACTGGCAGCGAACATTTGTCACAAACCAATCCTTCCAAACTCAGTTTTTCTTTATCTTATAACCGCATTCCGAAATACCTTTCTGGATGCGGTTGCTGCTGCATCTTCCCCTCTCACCACTCTCCCCTTTCCCTCTAAGCCAAAATAAAAACGAAAAAAAGACGGGAAGCTATATCTGCCACGCAGATATCCCGCTTCCCATCTTTTTCGTTTTTATTTTACAGCCTTAAAAGCTTCTTCCAAGTCTTCAATAATATCATCTACATTCTCTGTTCCGATTGACAAACGAATGGTATTTGGTTTGATTCCCTGGTCTAACAATTCTTCCTCATTCAACTGAGAATGTGTTGTACTTGCCGGATGAATAACTAACGATTTTACATCCGCTACATTGGCAAGCAGGGAGAACAACTCCAGATTATCAATGAAATCTTTTGCTTTCTTGTCATCGCCTTTAATCTCAAAGGTAAAGATTGAACCGCCGCCATTTGGGAAGTACTTTTTGTACAATTCCTGCTGAGAAGGATCATCGGATACAGCCGGATGATTTACCTTTTCAACTTGTGGATGATTGTTCAAATACTCTACTACTTTCAATGCATTTTCTACGTGGCGCTCAACTCTAAGGGAAAGAGTTTCAAGCCCCTGTAAAAACATAAATGCATGGAACGGAGAAAGTGTCGCACCGGTATCACGAAGCAGAATCGCACGGATTTTCGTAACGAAAGCAGCCGGTCCTACCGCTTTTGTAAAGCTGATTCCGTGATAACTTGGGTTTGGCTCGGTCAAAGAAGCGAATTTGCCGCTTGCTTCCCAGTCAAACTTACCGCTGTCTACAATGACACCACCGATAGCTGCACCATGTCCACCGATGAATTTTGTTGCGGAATGTACCACGATATCAGCACCGTATTCAATCGGGCGAACCAGATAAGGAGTAGCAAATGTATTGTCAATTGCCAGTGGAATTTTGTGAGCATGTGCAATGTCTGCCAATTTCTCAATATCCACAACATCTGAGTTCGGATTTCCCAATGTTTCAATAAATACAGCCTTTGTATTATCTTTGATTGCAGCCTCAACCTCGTCAAAGTTAAATGGGTCAACAAATGTTGTTTCAATACCATACTGTACTAATGTGTGAGCCAACAAATTGTAAGTTCCGCCATAAATATTTTTTGCTGCTACGATGTGGTCTCCTGCCTGTGCAAGATTCTGAATCGTATAGGAAATTGCTGCTGCACCACTCGCTACGGCAAGTGCTGCCACGCCGCCTTCAAGTGCTGCTACACGCTGTTCAAAAACATCTTCTGTAGGATTTGTCAAACGTCCATAAATATTTCCTGCATCCGTAAGTCCAAAACGTGCTGCTGCATGTTCACTGTTGCGGAACACATAAGAGGAAGTCGCGTAAATCGGAACGGCTCTTGCATCGGTAACCGGATCCGGATTTTCCTGTCCTACATGTAGCTGAAGTGTCTCAAATTTTAAATTTCTTTCTGCATAACTTTTTTTACTCATATTCTCATACCTCCATTTTCATTGTGCACTGCACAGGTGTTATTTTCTTGTTCTGTAGTTATCATACCAAACAGGTAGGGTATTGTCTAATACAAGAAATATTTTACTAGGTATAGGAATACGCTATAACCATTAAATCTTCTTAAAATTCAACCGAAGCGCATTTGTCACCACGCAGAAACTGGACAAACTCATTGCTGCCGCTCCAAACATCGGATTTAACTGCCAGCCAAACAACGGAATCCACACACCGGCTGCCAACGGAATACCAATAATATTATAAATAAATGCCCAGAACAAATTTTCACGGATATTTTTTCTGGTTGCACGGCTTAAGCGGATTGCCGCAGGAACATCACTAAGTTTACTCTTCATCAATACAACATCCGCTGCATCCATTGCAACATCTGTTCCTGCGCCAATGGCAATTCCGATATCTGCCTGCGTAAGAGCCGGTGCATCATTAATACCATCGCCCACCATGGCAACCTTGCCATTTTCTTTCAATTTTCGAATCACGGCCTCTTTTCCATCCGGCAGAACACCGGCAATCACTTCATCCACACCGGCTTCCCGGCCAATCGCATTTGCTGTTTTTTCATTATCTCCGGTAAGCATCACAACGCGAAGTCCCATTTTCTGCATCTGGCTGACGGCATCGGCGCTGTCTTCTTTCATCGTATCCGCCACGGCAATCATACCAAGCAGCGTATCATCTTTGGCAAAATACAATGGTGTTTTTCCTTCTTCTGCCAATCGGTTCGCCTGCCCTTTTACCGTGTCATCAATCACTGCCACCTTTTCAATCGCAGACTGATTTCCACCAAGCAGGACTTCCGTTTTACCATTTTCTTTAATCTGTCCTTTCAGACCATTTCCCGGCATAATTTCAAATCCCGAAAGTTCCGGTGATAAAGTATCAAGTTCCTCTGCATAGGAAACAATAGCACGTGCCAGAGGATGCTCACTCTTTTTCTCCAGCGCATACGCATACGAAAGAAGTTCATTCTCGGAGCACCCGGAAAATGGAATCATATCAGTTACCTTCGGCTCACCGCGCGTAATCGTTCCGGTTTTATCCAGTGCCACGGTTGCAATTTTACCCGTCTCTTCCAAAGCTGCTGCCGTCTTAAACAAAATTCCGTGTCTGGCGCCAAGACCATTTCCTACCATAATAGCAACCGGCGTTGCCAGACCAAGGGCACACGGGCAACTGATAACTAGAACCGAAATAGCACGTGCCAATGCATAACCAACACTTTGTCCACACAAAAACCATACAAGAAAAGTAACTACTGCAATTGAAATAACAACAGGAACAAAAACGCCCGAAACTCTATCTGCAATTTTGGCAATCGGTGCTTTCGTTGCCGCCGCATCTTTTACCATCTGGATAATCTGCGACAAAGTGGTATCTTCTCCTACTCTGGTTGCCTCGCAGCGAAGAAAACCGGTCTGATTCAGCGTTGCGGCAGAAACCATTTCTCCTTCTTTTTTATCTACCGGAATACTTTCTCCGGTCAGTGCCGCCTCATTGACTGCACTGCTTCCTTCTAAAATCACGCCATCCACGGGGATATTTTCCCCCGGTTTGACAAGGAACATCTCTCCCTTTTGAACCTCTTTTACCGGCACGGAAATTTCCTTTCCATCCCGAACAACAACCGCCGTCCGAGGAGCTAACTTCATCAAGCCTTTTATCGCATCCGTTGTCTTTCCCCTAGAACGCGCCTCCAGCATTTTCCCGACAGTAATCAGCGTAAGAATCATTGCCGCCGACTCGAAGTAAAACTCATGCATATATGCCATAACTTTTGCCTCATCCATCAGCCTCTGTGCCTCTGCCATCGCAAACAACGCATACACACTATAGCCAAAAGCTGCACTGGCGCCGAGTGCAACTAACGTGTCCATATTCGGCGAACGCCGCCACAAACTTTTATATCCACTGACAAAGAATCGCTGGTTAATGACCATAATCGCAATCGTCAATAACATCTGAGCAAGTCCCATCGCTACATGGTTCACACCAAGGACACCCGGCAGGGGCCATCCCCACATCATATGTCCCATGGATAAATACATCAAAAATACAAGTAAAATTAAAGAAGCAATCAATCGTTTCCTTAACTTTTTTGTCTCTGTATCCTTTAATGTATCTTCTGTCTCCGTTTCTCCGTTCTTTTTCTGTTCCATCACGTGGGCACCATATCCGGCATCAACAACTGCCTGAATAATAACAGAATCCGGCACATCACCTTCCACACCCATGGAATTTGTCAAAAGATTTACACTGCATGAACTTACGCCCTCAACACGGCTTACCGCTTTTTCCACACGGGCACTGCATGCTGCACATGCCATGCCTGTCACTGCATACTGCTTCATGTATATTCCGCCTTTCCTGTTTTTTTATATTCTTCTTATCGAAGTACTCTACTTCCTACCGCATCAGTTTTTGCAGAGTCGCAATCAATTCATCTACGGTTTCTTCTTTTCCTGCCCGGATATCATCCGTCACACAGGTCTTAATGTGGTTTGCTAACAAAACTCGGTTAAAACTATTCAATGCTGCATTGACCGCTGCCACCTGGACTAAAATATCCGTACAGTAAACACCGCGCTCAACCATTCCTCTAATTCCGCGGATTTGTCCTTCCATACGGTTTAAACGATGGATTAAGTCTTTATACTCTTTATCTGAGCGTTCTTTGTGCCGTTCTTCACAGCACGGACACGTTTTCTTTTCTTCCATGCAATCACTCCTATCGATAATTTTCGATTCGATTATATACCCCCACTGGGTATATTACAAGTGAAATTTTTCTCATTAAGCAAAAAAAGAAGTTTAATTTGCAAGAGACTATAACACAAAGTGTTACCCGTCTCAAAACAAATTAAACTTCTTTATATTTTGAACTATGTCAGTGCGATAGCTCTTTCATCATGCACTTACAAAAATGCTCTATAATCTCTTCAGATATTCCCCGGTTCTTGTATCAATCTGGATTTTATCACCCTGATTTACGAAAATCGGAACTGCAACCTGTGCACCCGTCTCAACGGTAGCCGGTTTTGTAACGTTTGTTGCTGTATCACCTTTTACACCAGGCTCTGTCTCAGTTACTTCCAACTCAGCAAACATCGGCGGCTCGATTGCGAAAATGTTACCTTT
>OCHA01001463.1_pt1 | contig 17807 bp, 4 predicted proteins | sample 1538591 | NCBI WGS metagenome assembly OCHA01 (sample SAMN04571710, study PRJEB22368) | human gut metagenome | biome: human gut; material: stool | host: Homo sapiens | place: Luxembourg | collected 2012-09-06 | reverse complement strand
TTTTCCCTTTGAGTCATTATTTTTTTACTTGTTGCACTTATATTGTAAATTCAAGCTACAAAAACTAATAAAACTATTAAAGCTAAAAGACCAATATGCGTTTTGTCGGAACGAGGAGATGTTTCTTTGACGACATTGCCTTTGTTGAATGCCAATGACGCATCAGAGTTGAAAAATAAATGGACAACTATTGGATCTAAGAATTCTCTTTTTGCTTTTAGAGTCGCAGATGTGAATATGACAACTGTTCCGTTGTTGAACGTCAATGATGCATCTGAATTGGCACGAAAGTGGGCAAGTGGATTCCAAGAGTTTTATACAACATTAAAATAATAAGGAGGAAAAACATGAAAAGTAACAAATTTATTTCTGTTATATTATCGTTGGCTATGCTAATGTCGATATGTGGAATTCAACCTATAGCATCTGCTTATGATGATACAACAACAGGAATGTCAACCCAAAGAGCTGACGTGTCATATGTTTACTTGGGAAAGTCTACGCCTATAAATGAAACAACCAAGTTAGGTGATTTCCCTGGACAGACCCCTAAAGACATAGATACGAATTTGGATGTTGGCGAGGTCGTATGGATAGGCGTACAAATGTCCAATATGACAAGAGTAAAGGACTTACTTGACAGAAATTCAAGCGATAATAATAGCGGTGGTTTGGGAACATTATGTTTAGGTATGGCATATGATTCTGAATATTTAAAACCGGTTGGTAATGCAAGTTCGTTGTTTAATACAAGTATGATAAGAAGCAATTATCCAACAGACGCGGAGTTTGGTGCATATTATTCAATGACGATGAACTCTGATTTGGTATGGTCAGAAAGAGGCTCAGAAGAAAATTTGTTGGATAATAAAAGCACAACAAATGATGTAATAGTACAAGTTCGTATTAACGATCAAAGTGATGCTGTTGCCAATGACGGTGATGGAGGAAGAGGACTTGAAAGAATGTTTGAGGCTACATCAAATGATGATCCAGTAGTTGTAGCAGCCTTTGCATTCAAAATCTTAAAAAAACCAACTAACGGTTTAAAAGTACTTCAAGCACATTTGGCAGGTGAAAGATTCACTATTGGTGTTGGTTATGATGGTGCATCACCTACAACACAGTGGGTAAACGATAGAACATCAGACGCATCATCTAACTTAAAGAACTATTTTGATTTGACGAATGCAAATGGTGGTGTTATAGATATTTTCCCTAAAACATGTTCAGTTAATTTCTATAATGATGATACATTAACTGCTCCGGCAGTTAAGACTGTGTCGGTTGCTCAGGGTAATACTATATCGACAGATGATATTCCTACAGATGCAGATTTTTCACCGTCAACAGGAATGTATTTTAAAGAATTGAGATATACAACATCAACAACAGCAAATCCTACATCGGATCCTGTATTTGATTCAAATACAACGGTTACAGATGATATCAATGTGTATGCGGTATATGAAGCAGGTCACACGGTTACATTCAACAGTAACTATCCATCAGGTACACAGACAACCAAGGATGTTACAGTATCACCAAAAGCCGGTGCAACGATTGCTGAAACGCAAAAACCAACAATTGGTACATCAAGCGATGACTTTGAAATACCTGCTGGTTACACGTTTGATGGCTGGTTTACACAGCAAAACGGTGGTGACAAAATCGTATTTGATGATGGTACAAACACATCATCAGCAACAGATGTTTCTTCAATCACCGATGTTTATGCTCATTGGGTACAGAATGTAACAGTAACATTCCATGAGAATTATGGACAAACAGAAAACACAACAAACAAAACAATCAGTGCCGGTTCAAGTTTGAAATCAAGTGATATTCCGACATTTACAAGAGCAGATTATGCATTTAAAGAATGGAATACAAAAGCAGACGGCTCAGGCACTACATACTCAAATACACAATTACAGGCAGAAACAATTTCAAGCAATATTGACTATTATGCAATGTGGACACCGGAGAATCCGGACAATGCAGTAACATTGACATTTAGTCCTACAGGATGTGACGCACAAGTAACACCTGCATCTATGACGGTTGTCAGAGGAGATACAATTTACGCATATCAGATGCCTACTCCGACAAAGACGTCAGCAACAGGTGATGCATACACATTTAACGGTTGGTACGGAGCGGCTTCAGAATCCGATACTACTGATAAAGCACCATTTACTTTAACAGATAATAAAACAGTGTATGCACATTGGACATATGCAGGCAGAGATCAGGTAACTGTAACATTTGATTATGACAATGCAACATCACCTACTGCTCCGACAACTATAACTGTCGGTAAAGGTGATTCGATTGGCGATGCAATGCCAACAACACCGGTGAAAACAAATTATAGTTTTGATAAGTGGGTAAATACAGCTGATAGTTCAGATTTTGATAAGACAACAACAGTAAATTCAAATATAACTGTAAAGGCAACATATAAATCTGATATTACTGTAAACTTTAACATTAACGACGGAACAACTCCGGCAGCACCATTTGCTACAGACAAAGGTGCACCTTCAAAATCTTATACGGCACCTTCAGAACCTACAAGAGCAAATTATACATTTGTAGGATGGAATACAAAGGCAAACGGTTCAGGTAAATTCATTACTGCAGCTGAATACGCTACATTAAATGATGTTTCAACAGCTGCCGGTGGAACAAATCCGGTAGAATTGTATGCATACTGGGCAGATGCTCCTGTAACACCGGGTAAATTACCGGGTAATGAAACACCTAATGATAATGGTGTAAAAGTTACATTTGACAGTAATGCATCAGGAAGTGCTTCATCAACAGTAACGGATGCAAATCCGAAGTATGTATATCCGCATCTTGGAGATGCTCTTGGTACATTGATGCCGGAAGCTCCTACAAGAACAAATTATAAGTTTGTAGGATGGAATACAAAAGCAGATGGCTCAGGTACAACATTTACAGATGCAACAGCAATAACAACAACACTTGACGGTGTAACGGCTAATGGAAGCAAATACAACTTGGTTGTATATGCACAGTGGGATATTGCTGATAATGTTGATGCTAATGATAAAGTAACAATAACATTTAATGATAACAAAGACGGCAACGGTGGTACAAACGTTAAGACAGTAACAATTTTCAAGGGTGACTCTCTTGGCTATGATGTAACAGCACCGACAAACGAAGGTTATACGTTTGATAACTGGTATAAAGGTACAGTAACAGGCGGTTCATTGTCAATGACAACTACGGCATTTGACAAGACAAAGCCAATAAACAGTAATACTGATTACTATGCAAAATGGCTGTCGGATATTACAATCAGATATGATGTAAATGGTGGTGTAGGTACATATAATGACGTTGTGGGTGCGCCTACAGCAAACTATACAGATCCTGCACAGAATCCTACAAAAACAAATTATGTATTTATAGGATGGAATACTAAACCTAACGGAGCAGGTAATTTTGTTACTTCAGCAAAATATCCTACATTGAATGATGTTTCTCTTGCGGCACAAGGCAGTGAGGCATCCGCTCCTACAACAGTAACATTATACGCATATTGGGCAGCTGCAAATGTAAATCCGGGAGAAAATGTTATTCCGGATGATATTCCTAAGAACAATGGTGTAAAGGTTACATTTGACAGTAATGTTACAGGAAACAAAACAAATGCAGCAGTGACAGATGCAAATCCAAAGTATGTATATCCATATCTTGGTGATGCACTTGGCAATATGATGCCAAATGAACCAACAAGAACACATTATGTATTCAAAGGTTGGAACACAAAAGCTGATGGCAGCGGTGTAACTGTTGATTCGACAACAAAAATAGACCAAGCGACACTTAAGGATGCACTAAAGGAAATTGCAGGTACAAAGACTGCATATGAAACAACATTGTATGCACAATGGGATATAGATCCTTCAGTTCCGACATCTGACAAAGTTAATGTTACATTTAACAAGAACTTGGATCTTAAGGGTAATGACACATCTCCTCGTGTAGTTACTCTATACAAAGGTGATTCAATCGGATACGATATAACAGAACCAACAAACGGTACATTTGAATTTGACGGCTGGAAGACAGCGTTTGACGGTACTGGTACTAAGTTTGATAAGGATACAAAAATAGACGCTGATAAAACTTATTATGCAACATGGTTTAAGTATTTGAAGGTTGAGCTTGTAAATGCAAATGCTGAATATACAGGACAAGTTATTTCGCCTAAGTACAATATTTATCAAATTAAATATGATGATGCAAGCAAAATTACATATACAAAAGTAGCGGACAGCGATATTGCAAAAAATGAAACGCTTCCGGCAGGCTTTACTGCAACTGTAACAGATAAGGATAATGCTACAACAACAATTCAAAATGTCGGTGTTTATACAATAGCAATTTCTATTGATAATGCCGGAACTTATGCAAACGGTTATAAAATCGGTGTACAGGATTCAACATTTGAAGTAACATCAGCAAAACTTACAGTAAATGTAGATCCTGATACTCAAAAACAAAAAGCCGGTTCATCTCGTAAGGATCCTGTTATCACTGTAGTTGATGCTACAGGCAATACAGTCGGAAAAAGCGAATATGACATTAAGTATTACACATGGACCGACGCAGGTACTGCTCCTGACGGAAATATTCAGAAGAGTGAATTAAGTGAAGTTACTGACATTACAAAGGTTGGTAAGTATGTAGTTGCTGTTGAATTAAAAGCTAATTCAAACTATGTTATTGATTCGGTTAAGTCAACAACAACAGAAGCGGTATTACTTTATGATGGTAAGACAACAGGCTATGCTGAATATACAGATGCCAAAGTTGGCGGAAACATTGTTTATGAAGTACTTGCAAATGACCCTTCGATTAAAGAAATAAAAGCTAATTCTGTCAAGGGTTCAACAGTTGATTCAACTGCATTACCGTTTAAGGATAGCCAGTATAAGAATGATGTAGCATTTGATAATGCTGAAACTCCTGCAATTAAGGATTATTATGTAAGAGTTCCGGATGTTGATGCTGATAGCATTCAGTTTAATGTAACACTTACAAATCCTGATACTACAACAATAACAGCATCAGACGGTACAACTCTTACACCTACAAAGAATGTTGACGGTACATACACAATTAAGGCTCCTCTTACAAATAAGGGACAAACTGAAAATACTATCACTATTACAACAAAAGCAGGTACAGATAAAGATGCACCGACTCTAAAATATACATTCCATGTTCAACAACTTGTTGAAGCTAAAGTTGAATTAAATCCGGGTAATTCACCATATGGATTGATTCAAAGAATGGCTACAGATGTTACAGATCCATGGACTGCAACAAAAATTCAACAGGCAAAAGATGCATTTAATAATTCAGATGCAACAAACAAAACATATGGTGCCGGTCTTGTACCGACAAATGGTCAAACTACATTGAAATATACTGCATCAGCATGGGAAGGTCAAACTAAAAACTATGATATGGATGTAGATGCGATATTTGTATATGAAGCAGCACAATTTACCGATCCGGGTCTTGTTGTGTATGATCAGACGGGTGCTCAGATTGCATCTCCAAATGTAACAAAATCTTTGACATTAAGAAAGATTTCTACAGGTGTGCCAAAGTATACTGCTGATGAAGGAACAATGGTAAATGTGGCAGAGAAGTTAATTGACGGTGTAAATAAATATGATTTGTCAGGAGCTATTTATAGACCTGATGTATATGAGTTAAAGTATGATATTACATATACAGATTTGACTGATGGATCAACAAAACATTTAAGTATTATTAGACCGGTAATTGTCTTATCAAAACATGGAGATGTATCTTTAACAACATTGCCATTATTGAATGCTAATGATGCTTCTGACTTAAAGAACAACTGGACAACTTTAACATCAAGAAGTAATTTGTTTGCATTCAGAACAGCGGATGTTAATATAACAACAGTTCCTTTGATCAACAGTAATGATGCTTCAGATTTGAAGAATAAATGGACAAAGGGTTTTGATGAATTCTATACAACACTGGACTAATAAATAGGAGGATAATATGAAATTAAAAAGATTTTTATCAATTTTGATAACAATTCAGATGATTATAGCTACTGTAGTTATACCCAACAGTGCATATGCGTATGATACGTCTAATGCAGGAGCTGTATCATCTTCAAGAGCAAATATGTCTTATGTATATTTGGGTAAATCAGCTAAAGCAACAAAAGGTAATTACCCTGGTGATACAGAAGCAAAACCTTCAGACATTACAGTAGGAAGCTATATTTGGGTAGGTGTACAATTATCTAATCTATCTAAAGTTGCTGATATAATAAAGCCGGAAAAGAAAGGTACAGCGGAAGGCGGTCTTAACATTTTCGTTGCAAGTATGACTTATGATGCTGATATATTAGAACCGGTCACACAAGCAGCTAATATTTTTAACAATACAGTAAGAAAGAATTATCCTGTAAATAGAATGTTAAATGATGATGAAGAAGAGGTAGATGACAGTACATTGTATGCTGCAACTGTTATGCCGAATTTGAAAGTTAGCGGCAGTGCGCAAGGTGGAGAACCATCAAAATTGCCATCAACTGCTAACTTGAAAGACGTTGTTATGCAGATTAGTTTGAACGATCAATCTAATCCATATGCACAATTAGGTACTTCTGCAACAAGAATGTTCCAGACTAATACTACATTAAGTGATGATCCTGTGATGGTAGCTACATTTGCATTTAAAGTAAAAGCTATACCGGCAGACGGTACAAAAGTTTTGCAAGGTAATTTAACAGGTGATAGATTTACACTTAATTTTGGCGACCCTTCTATCGCTGAAGGATATATGTGGGTTAACGACCAGACAAGCGATCCAAGCATAAACTTAAAGAATTACTTTAATATCACAAATGCTGCAGGAACAGCCGCATCAGATGCAGTTGTAGATATATTCCCTGCAGGAGCAGCTAAGAAGACAGGTATTTCTGTTAAATCAGGTACATTTAAGAGTACTCAATATGTAGGTGCAACATTTGATTCAGGTGTTACAATGCAATTCGATTACAACGATGGTTCACACGAAGACCTTGGTACAAGTGATACTGTTACATATAAGTATGGTGCAGCAGGTATTACAGCAGCAGACAATGCAGGCTTGACTGCTATTCCTGCAAAACTAACAACTGATGTAAACGGTAAGCACATATATGCAATCGTTGGTAACTTTATATGCGACCTTGGTGCATTAACAGTTAGTGAAATTAAGACTACAAAGATTACAGTAAGCGGTGCTCCGACAACTGCTTATGACGGTACAGCAATCGACTTCAAGAATTTGGTTGCTACGATTGAAAAGAACAATGGTACATCAGTTGGTGATATTAAATTCACAAACTATGAAAATGTCAGTAATGACTTGGCAATTTACAAATCTAATGCTGATGGCGACGTTCTTGCACAAGTAACAGCTTCAGACACATATACTCACGGCTTAAACTACTTTGTAGTAGCTGTTAAGAGTGATACAACAGTTAAGAGTACTGTATTTACAGTAACATCAAATTATGATGATATTACAATTACAAAAGACACAAATGCTAAAACATCATACAATAAGGGTGACAAATTCGATCCATCAGCTATCGCTGTAAAAGCTAAGAAAGCTTCAGAAACAGGCGAGGGTACTAAAGTTTCATATGCTGATTTTGACGGCAACTATAAAGTTGTAATCGCAACAAACGCCGAAGAAGCTAAGACAGCAACAGCTGTAGATGCTAATACAGATATTACAGAGGCTATGCTTGACGGTACACACAAGGTTTTTGTTGTTTACACAAATGCAGGCAGTGGTGTAAAATCAGTAGCTGAAGTCGGTACACTTGGTGCAAAGAAGATTAAGAGTGCAACAATTAGCGGTGGAAAGACAGATTATACATATGGCGATAAGCTTAAGACAGATGACCTTAAGTTGAATGTTACATATGATGATAACTCAACAGGCAAAATCTCATATGCTGATTTGGCAGCAGCAGGTATTACAGTTAAAATCGGTGATACAGTTGTTAAAGCTGACACTGTTATCACACCTGATATGAAAGATAAGACAGTTGACTTTATCTATGACAGTAAAACACTTACTTCATCAGCTAAGATTACTGTAGCTGCAAAGACAGTTTACTACACAGTATCAGACGCAACAATTACAAAGGTATATGATGGCGGATTAACTATTCCTGCAGATCAAACACTACCTACAATTTCAATTAAGGATTCAGCTACAGCATTTGTAGGTACTGACTCATACACAGTTACAGGTACATTTGCATATACAGATAAAAATGTAGGCACAGATAAGAAGATTAAACTAACAACTACACTACCGGAAACAAACGGTAAGTACACATTTGCACCGGATACAGATAAGATTAATGCTGACGGTACACTTAAGACAGCTGCAACAATTACAGCAAAAGCTCTTACAGTTAATGCTGATGCTATAAAAGTTCCTGCAGTTAAGGCTAACCCTAATGCTACAGCTGATGTAACTGCTGATAGCTCATTGGTACTAACTAAGGATAATTCATCTATAGTTGATGGAGATAACGTAACACTTCCATTTACATATAAATATGCAGCTAATGATGTAAAGACACCGGGTACTCCTGATGTAACAGTTACAGAAAAGGCTCTTACAGGTACAGATGCAGCTAACTATTCATTCACTCCTGCAACAGTAACTGTTAAGGGTAGCGTAACTCAAGAAGCTTTCTCAGATATAGAAATTTCAGGTCCTGCAAAGGTAACATACACATATCCTGATTTGACACCTGACTTTAGCGGTTTGGTAGTTAATGCAGTATATGGTACAGGTGCTTCGGCAACAAAGGCTCCTGTTACAAACTACAAGCTATTGGATAAAGACGGTAACGAATTTGATAAGACTGCAAAGCTTCCTTATGGAGATACAACAATAACAGTATCATACACAGAAGGCTCAGTAACAAAGACTAAGCCAATTACTCTAACAGCAAAGAAAAAACCAATCAAACTTTCAGACATCACATTTGAGGCATCAAAAGCATATGGTGATAATAATGTAAATGCATCAGCAACATTACCAACAGATGCTATTGTAGCTACTGATGCTGATAAGGTTAAGCTAACATTTAAAGCTGAATTTGCTACACCTGAACAAGTTGGTGACGCTCAAAAGGTAACATTCTCAGACTTTAAGTTCGCTAAGGTCGGAGAAGGTGAAGAAGATGTATCAGGCAACTATGTATTGGTTAAAGATGACGGTAAAACAGAAATAGATGCAAATACGACAGTTGAAGGAACAGGTAAGATTACTCAAGGTACACAAGTGGCTCCTGTAGCTCCAACAGTAAGTGTTAACCAAAAGACAAACAACATTGTTGTAGCAGGTCCTTTGGGTGATAATATTGAATACTCAATTAACGGAACAGATTGGCAGACAGGAACAACATTTACAGGTCTTGAAAATGGTAAGGCATATACTGTTTCTGCAAGATATAAGGCTACAGAAACACTTGCAGCATCTCCTGCATCAACAGCAGACGCTACAACATACAAGAACCACCTTGTAGTTTACAAAGTAAATACTTCAACAAGCCCACTTGCTGAAATCTATACAAACGAGACATCAGCAACAAGTGATAACGATATTAATACAAAGATTCTTACAGCTAAGCCAAGCAAGTTCAAGGCATACTTCACAGATCTTGCAGGTAAGACAGCTATTACATATCCATTCACACTTTCAACAGAAACTACACTTTATATGTCTCAAACAGCCGGCGGCGGTGGCGGCGGCGGCGGACGCAGCGTATCAATTAAACTTGATAAGGATACTGTTTCCGGTGTTGTAGGTGATAAGATTAAAGTTACAGCTACTGTAACAGGCTCAACAGCTAAACCAACATGGACATCATCAAATGAAGATGTAGCAACTGTTGACGAAAACGGTAACATCACATTGGTTGGTAAGGGTACAGCAACTGTTAAGGTTAAGGTTAACGGCGTAGTTAAGAATATTCCTGTAACTGTTAAAGAAGCTACAGCAACACCAACACCTGTACCAACAGTTAAGCCGACAGAAGCACCTGTAATCAACACAGAATATACAAAGCCATACGCTTCAGGTTATGATGACGGTTCATTCCTACCAAATAACAACATCACAAGAGGCGAACTTGCAGCTATGATTGCAAGACTAAGCTATGGTGACGATCTACCTGACGGTATGTATCAAGCATCATTCCCTGACGTTGATTCAGACGCTTGGTTCAACAAGTACATTGGTTATCTTGAAGATAAGGATGTATTAAGCGGTTATGAAGACGGTACATTCAGACCTATGGATACAATCACAAGAGGCGAAATCAGTGCAGTTATCGCAAGAGCTCAAAGATATGATTTGATTTCATACAATGGCATCTTTACAGATGTAACTGAAAATGATTGGGCTAAGGATTACATTGAAACTCTTGCTGACAAGAATATCGTTTCAGGTTATGAAGACGGTACATTCGGTCCATATTCACCGCTAACAAGAGCTGAAGCTGTTGCAATTATCAACAGAGTTCTTGTAGAATCAACACCAATCGTAACATTTACTCCTAATGACATTGCAGGTCACTGGGCAGAGGCAGACATTCTTCTTGCAGTAAATGAAAGAATGGTTGGCGCAAATGCAGTAGTTCCTACAGTAAAACCGGAAGAAACAGCAGCTCCCGAAGAAACTGTTGCTCCTGAAACAACAGTAACTCCTGAAGAAACTGTTGCTCCTGAAAAGACAACAGCTCCTGAAGCAACTCCTGCTGCTTAATAAATATCGAATTATAATAAATGCGATAAATAAAGCAATGTAATGACACAGGGCGGTTATCGCCCTGTGTTATTGCATTTCCAATGGCATTGTCCGTATCTTTGGACAATGCTTTCGGAAATGCAATAACAATTAAAATAATAAGCTGTGTAATTGATTTAACTGAAAAGAGGTGTAATAAATGAAAAAAATATCTGCATTTTTGATTATAATGATAGCAATGCTTATGGCAGGTGTATGTGCTCATGCGGCTGAATTTAGTGTAGATACAACGTCGCTTCCTATGGGTGAGGCATATAAGCCGTACTCAGCACAAATAACAATGAGCGGCGGAAGCAATGACGGATATAGTTTTGAATTTATATCGGGTTTTAAACCAACAGGTCTTACTGTCAACGAGGACGGTTCAATAACGGGTACTCCGACAAGTGCCGGATATTATGCTAATATGAATATCCGTATAAGTAATGTAGACGGTACATACAGAGATGTTACATTTAAGATTAATATAAGAGCGAGATCTATCAAGATTAATATAACTGCTCCCAAGAATATTATATATGACGGAAACAGTTATACAGCGACAGTTAAATGTTATGATTTGAACGGTGGCGAACTGACAGACGCTGTACCGATTATAAGATACGGTAAAGATAATCTTTCGTCTGTAACAGATGCCGGAACATATTATATTGATGTTTATGTATCGGGTTGTATCATATCGGAACGTGAGGGTGATACGCATATTCAAATTGAACGTCAAGGTGCGTCAATTTCATTAAGCGGTGACAAAGAATATCAATATGACCAATTACCTCACCCGCTTACGGCAGCTGACGTAACGGTAACACCGCCTGCGGCAGGATATGTTATTGAGTATAGCAGAAACGGCGGTGAATACACAACCGATGTGCCTGTTTCAAGCGGTATATATACTGCAAGGGTGCATACAACAAACCCTAACTATGAAACGATATATGACGAATGTACAATTAAAATCATAGGTGAAAATGTAAACTTTACGGTAACAAATACATCGTTTACATATGACGGAAACGGTCATAAGGCAACTGTTTCTTCCGATCCCGCAGATATTGGATATAAAGTTACATATACTAATTCAAAGGGTGAAACTGTAGAAAATCCGACCGATGCAGATGTTTATACGATAAAAATTACACTTGATAATGATAAAGTGTATTCAATCGGAAATGATTATGATAATAAACTTACAATAAGTCCGCAATCGGGTCACTTTACAACGGATGAAAGCTGGGTATATGACGGAAAGACGCACAAACCGAATATGACGGTTGACGCACCGTATGATGACAGTAAATATACAATAACATACCGTAAGCAAGGTACAGAAACTGACTTGACTGAAATTACGGATGTCGGTGTATATGATATAATAATTACTTTCCCGAACGGCAACTATATTGCAGATGAAACATCATCGAAAACAATAACGGTTACGCCGAAAACAGTTAATTTTACGGTTACAGACAATGTAGTTGATTATGACGGTAACGAACATACCGCAAAGGTTACACCGACTGAAGCTTTGGCATCGGATTTGTATTCCGTAAAATACGTTAAACGTGATACAGAAACAAAACTTAACAGTGTTACAAATGCAGGTGTGTATGATATAGTAATTGAGCTTGCAAACAGCAACTATACTTTAGACAATTCTTTCAGTGCAACAATGACTGTTAATGTTACATATACATTTAATTTGGGTAATTCACCGGCTGCTATGATTTATAAGGATACGACGCATGATGCGGAATGGCAGAAAGAAGCGTTGGATTACCTAAAGGCAAATCACAAATTCAGTGAAAACTATTTGCCGAAGGACTGCAGTGCCGATATTACATATAATCCTATAAATAACATTGATGCAGACGGTAACGAATATACTGTAATAACAAGCGGTCTTGATAAATTTGTTGATCCGGGCGTGAATATAAATGACGGTTCGACATCTGATACCATAAAAGGAACGGTCAGTGCCGTATCCGGAGTAGAAGGCTTGTATAAGGTTACATATCAAATCAACGATTCAACTATGGAGAGATATTTGTTAGTTGTGGACAGAAGAATAGGTGATGTCAACAGTGACGGCGCAGTAAACGGTATTGATGCAAATAATCTTGTTGGTAAGGATGCTGATGCGAACGGCGTAAAACAAGCGCGTATTTGGGATGTAAACAAGGATGGCAGGATTGACAATAATGATGTTAATGCAATCAGAAACAGATTCTCTGTAAGATTGGAAGCTTATTATCCTTGGTTATAATTTGACATTGGAGTTATGATGAAACGATTTTGGAGTTGATTCGTCATAACTCTTTTTTGTTAAAAATATTGAGAAACGGTGTTAAAAACAGTCGTTTTCAGTGTATAATATTGACAATTTCAAGTGCTTTGTGGTATTATAAAATATATAATAAGGATAACTATACATTGTTAAGATATATGAAAAGAGGAATTAAAATGAAAAGAAAAGCGGTTTCTATAATATTGGCTTTATCAATGCTTTTACCGACATTGAATTTTGCGGTGTCGGCTGATGAAATCAAAACAGAAATTAATTCGGAGCAGACTGAGGTTTTGGCAACTTCATCTCCGAATGAAAAAAGTACGGAAGAAAATATAGCAGCTACAAACGTACCGTTGGATAATTCAACGGATACTGTAAATATAAATAAAAATGATGTTGCACCTATGACAGACGGAACAGACCTAAGTTCAGATTTACAAAACGGTGATGTGACAATTAATACAGACGGTACATATTATATCGGTTCTGTTGATGTTACAAATATTGTGACGGTAAAAACAGGTGTAACGGCGGATTTGACGGTTGAAAATGTAACGATGACGTCTGCAACAAGTTCGCCTATTATAATTGAATCCGGTGCAGTTGTTAATTTGCACATAAACGGCACAAATACCGTTACTGCTACAAAAAGAGGTAAGGCAGGTATTAATGTGGCAGCAAATAGTATAGAGTCGGATTATTCGATTTTGACTGTTGACGGTGATGGTATTCTTAATGTAACAGGTACTGCACAAGCATCGGGAATCGGTGCGAATCAAAATCAAATACATGGTAAGATTATAATAAACGGCGGTACTATTAATGCTGTCGGAGGAATGAAAGGTACAGCTATAGGCGGAGGTATGAAAACATCTGGTAATGTCAGCGGATGTACAATAGAAATAAACGGCGGTATCATAAATGCGAGTGCAGGACGATACGGAATAGCCATAGGCGGTGTGGAGCGTCAGCCTAATGCGGAGATTATCGTAAATGGCGGATATATTAAAGCAACAGCCGATGCTTCGGTGACTTATTCCATAGGACCGGGAAGAATGACTCCCACAACAGAACAATTTGGTGTAAATAATATATACATAAACGGCGGCAGTGTAGATGGTACGTTCAGAAGCACAGATTATGACAAAGTTCAAGATAAGTATGGAAATAAACTTAAACAAGTAGTTCTGACAATGCCGGATGCAGTTGAAATGGCAAATAAAGAAGTTACTGTCGGCTCATGGAAAACAGTAACAGACAGCGAAGCGAAGCTGTATGTATATGTAACAGAAGGTACAACAGGCTATGCCGTAACATATGCCGGTAAAATATATCGTACAGACGATATAGAAAACCAAACAACACTGACAGAATATTCGGGTTCAGACTGTACATGTACAGATGCAAATTCATCAATTAAATTATCTGTACCTGATGAAATAACTGTAAATAAAATTGTCGGACAGACAAAAATCAAATTAACAACTGATTTTGAAAAATCAAGTGACTGTACTTATCCAACTCATATTCTTAATTGTACATATACATTAACAACAGCTGACGAAAATGAAACAGCAATAAGCAGTGATTTGGCAGAAGTTGTGGACGGATATATAGTTGCACATTATAAGCAGGGAACTCATAAAATTCGTGTTAAGGTAACAGCAACTTTAAATGGATATATTTTTAATAATTCAAAAGATATTTCTTTGACGGGTGATGATAAATCGCAGTTTGATATTTCAAAAGGAAATATCAAAATAACAAAAAACAATGATAATAACGATATGGTAACAGTTACGGTTGGTACAACAAGCTATGATATTCCAAAGAATATGGAAATATATATAGTTCAATCAACAAGTCAAACAAGTAATGTAATTGAAGTGGTACAGGGTGCAAATCCTACCATTGTTTTAGATAATATTAATATTTTATCTCGTTCATCTATAAACAATGCATTGACGATAGGTGACTATGTTGAACTGACCCTTAGACTGAAAGGCACAAATAAAATTGAGTCACAATCTGTAAATCTTGCGGCGGTAAGAGGTATAACGGCTACTTCAAAACTTATTGTTGAAGATTCGGGCGATAATGACGGTGTTATAACATTTAAGTCTGCAAACGGCGCCGGTATAGGCGATATGAAGCAATTTACTGTAAACAGCGGTACTGTATATGCTTATGGCGGAAATGGCGGTGCCGGTATCGGAGGCGGTAAGGACGGTTCGGGTATCAACGTACTTATAAACGGCGGTAATGTTTACGCATATGCCGATGATGATTCTGAAAGTAATGCGGCAGGTATCGGAGGCGGTACAGGCAGTGCATCGGGAACAAGCGGCCGAGGCGGAAATGTCATTGTAAACGGCGGTTATGTTAAAGCTGTCGGTAACGGCTCAGGTTACGGCATCGGTAACGGTGGAAATAAGACTCCGTACGGCACTATTACAATTAATGGCGGAAGTGTAGACGCAACTCTCGGAACAACACCAAATAATGACCCATCATTTGATGCGTTTAATAATTCCGGAACAATTCCTGCAACTAAGTATAATCAGTATTTGGTAGAAACAACGGTTGACGGAATAACAGATGAGCAAGATGTTGAATACTCACTTGTTTCTGATAATGATACAGGTGCAGAAAAGAAAATAAAAACACGTACAGACAAAAACGGTAAGTTGTATTTGTATGCAAATGCCGGAAATCAATGGATTCGTGTATACAAAAACGGTACAACATATTACAGATATTCAAAAGTTGATTCGATGTCAAAGAATACATTTAATTGTACAAACAATACAGAGATAAGTGTATCTTCTTTCAAAATTCCGGGTCAAATCGGGGATACTGTGATAGATAATGAGAACAGAGTAATCTCTGTAAAAGTACCTTATAACATCATATTGAAAAACATTACACCTAACATAGAATTTATCGGTGCATTTACTCAAAAAGATGCAATGAAATTTAATAATACAACATCAGCAACGTATAAAATAACGGGTAATGATAAGAGTGAAGTGACATATACTGTAAATCTCACTTTGGATTCAGAACATACCGAAAAGCAAGCCGATGTTTATGATGTTTCAAATGGCAGTGTTTATGTAACTGATCTTTATGTAACCTATGGCGGTGTACAATATAAAACCAACGATTTAGGATATGTAATAACGGGAACATCAACAGAAAATATAGTTAACCTTGATTCGGCAACGAAACTTCCGCCTGTTACATTGAAGAATCTTGACATAAAAATGTCTAATTCTGCTACTCCGATAAATATTATGGGAAATGTTGATATAACAATAGACGGTAACTGTACATTAAGATCAATGATGGGTAATGCCATTTCTGTAAAAAATTCGTATTCAAACAATCCACAGCCTACTATAAAATCAACAGAAACAAATCCACTTGCCAATCTGCTTGATGTTCAAGGCGGAATAGGTGCAAATGCAGTAAATACCGAGGCGAATACGAAGCTGACAATAACAGGTGTACCGACAAATCTTACTGCTGTTACCGGAACTGCAGTCGGTGGTGACGGTGAATTTATTACAGACAGTAAGACGTATATTAATATTGCCGAAAACAGTACATCAACAGTTAAAAATGCGAACGGAGATAATCTTTATCAAGTAAAAGCAACATTGAATGGTGCAAAGGGAACAGAAAATATTTGTACATATGAAGATACAGATTATTATATTGGCGACGACCATATATTGTGCTTAATGGTTCCTAACGGTTCATATAATATGAGTGTAGGCTATAGCGAAGATGATTATTCAGGTACAATAGAAGTTGACAGTGCAATGGCAGAAGGAATTTTATATTCCGTATATGTAGAGTCGGTTACTTATGACAGCTCGCAAAAAGACAATAAAGGCGGTAAAGTTGACTTTACTGTTAAAGGTGTGTCAATTATAGGCAACGTTAAAATAAGAGTAAAGAGCCTGGAGGATATTCCTCTTGTTTTGGAAAGTGACGTTATTAAAGACTCAGACGGCAATTATGTTGCGTCGATAACTCTTCCGGAAAACCAAAGTGCAGAAAAACCTGTTGTCTATGAAGTATATTATGATGTTAAGAATAAAGAAACAAAACTTAAAAATAACTTAATAGTCGATTATGATAAAAGTGTGTGCAGTATAACGAATTTTGAAATAGACGGTCAGCTTGGTCAAAGTACAATTTATGAATCGGAAGACAGTCATACAATCACGGTTTATATGCCATATGATCATGAGTATCAAGATTATTATACGCCTTCAAAACTTACATATATCGGCGGAAGAATTTCAAATGACAAAGGTAAACCGATACAATATACTGTTGATATAAACGGCTATGCGAGAACAAAATATACGGTAACTGCTCAAGACGGTACAACGACTGCCGATTATATGATTAAGATATATAAAGAGGCAACTCCGGTGATTACATCTCTGAGCCTTAGAAACCCAACATCAAGTGCGGCTTCTACCGTTACGGTAAAAATAATCGGACGTGCATTGAGCAGTATAAAGAACGCGGAAAACGAGAATAACAGAAAGGTATATATTTATTCTGATGACGGACT
>OCHA01001451.1_pt1 | contig 18020 bp, 30 predicted proteins | sample 1538591 | NCBI WGS metagenome assembly OCHA01 (sample SAMN04571710, study PRJEB22368) | human gut metagenome | biome: human gut; material: stool | host: Homo sapiens | place: Luxembourg | collected 2012-09-06 | reverse complement strand
AGACTGGGATTCGAACCCAGGGAGCGGTTACCCGCTCACCGCATTTCGAGTGCGGATAATACAATTTGATTATCAATTTGTTACAACAGATACTGTAAATACATAGTAAAAACGACATTTATAGTCGTCTTTTTTGATGCAGGTCTATCATCCAGTTAGCCCATTCGTCCGTCCCGTAAGCAGGAATATCGAACCACTCCTTTTCGTTCAAATGAGGCAAGAGTTGCATGATCCGCTCCAGCTCATTCCGGAACCGGAAAATATCCTCTTCCGTTAGCCTTACCGAATAATGCCTCTTGCATTCCTTTAATCCGGGGAAAGCTTGAAGCAAACTCATGATCTCGGTAAAAACGGGAGACTTGCCTTTGTCTATCTTTAACGTGATTCCGGACATTCCTTTTCCCTCTTCTCTAGTTGGTATGACAATAGAGCATTTTCCTGCTCCAAGGCATTACACCGGCTAATAGCATCTTTGAGCTGTTTCCGGAGTGAGGCTATTATTTTGTCTTTATCTTCCATGTAATTATATTTTAAACTAAAACAAACATTATGATTTACTTTGACAAACCATTCGAATGTATGGCCACTCTTCCAGATGGCTTAGTCGCAGCAATATGTAATATTGTGAACTTCAAAAAATCCATATCATTAACAGAATTAGCTTATGAACTAATGCACTTTGGATTCATCGTCACAAAAGACATATTACAGAAAGCTATTTCTCAATTCCCATTTTTTCAATATCAATACGATTTTGACACCATATCTGAAATTGTAACACTAAAGAAAGTGCGAGATTAAATAGGATAATATCGTATTGATTACAATCTCTCATTATATATTTTAGAATGACAAACATTTAATACTTATCACCATGATCAAAAAAATTATTTCTGTTTACATCCGATACAAATTAGTAAAGATGTTTTTGAAAGATACTTTACATACCGACTTCGATGACGATGCCATATTTATACAGAGCGTTGTAATCTTTATCTTGACTGGCAAATATCGATATGGGAATTTACAAGAATCTGATACTTAGCGACTATGAGCAACCCTGCGTATTTCAAATTCTTTGTTATCTATCAAAGGTAATATAACAGGTACTGAGAATTTAATAACAGTCTGATTATTATTACCTTCTTCTATTTTCTTGGACATTCCTATGTCTATGCCAACATGAGCCAGCACTGCGGATATAGAGCCTTTTCCGGAAACATCCGATTTTTCATTTTGCTCCTCTCCCAGTACAACTTGAAATTCAACCATTTGAACATCTGGAATTATCATATCTTATCTCTTTAAATACTTATTAACAATTTCACTCCTTCTATCCTCTTGCTTTTCAAATTCTAATTGTATTATCTGATAATCACAATGAGAAAATATTTTTTTTAACTGACTGTCAAACTTAAATCTTGATATATCTTCATTTTCATTCGCTTTCAATAAAGACTCTATATGTCCTAAACATATTTGACATCTTCTATAATCTCGTATCTCTAGCGAATAATATATTGCTTCCAAAAAGCTCCGATAGGCTACTTGGAAACATCCTCCTATATTCTTAAAATAAAGTCCTTGAGCAAAATAAAACCCTGAATCTCCACGGTTTTTCGTGTTTCTAAGATTTACCTCTAGTTCCTGTATTTTTCCTTCTAAATAATTTCGTTTTTCATCTACCTCGCTTAACCTATTATCTAGCTCTTTCAATTTATTTCTATACTCGATCGTACTAAATATCTGCCAACCAACTATTATTGTTGCACAAATACCCATTAATCCAACAGTAAAACCAGATAAACTTTCTACAGAGAATTGATATGGCGATATTCTTACGTGAAATAAACAGATAGTAATTATAGATACACAAAGTGCTATTATAGACAAAAGATTATGTTTTATATATGACCAATCCTTGATAATTTTATTATATCTTTCACTTAAAATCAAAAATATTGCAGACAAAGACAACAAAATACTGAAAAGAATTAGCCACATCGGAATCATCATAAAATCACTTATAATCATTTATTCCACTAAAAACAGACTTACTCAGTCTTTGATATGTTATTTTTCAATTGCTCGATTTCATACTCAAGCAATGCTATTTCATCTTTCAGAACTTGGTTCTCTCTTTTCTCACGTGCATACTGATGACGAAGTATTGCAATCGTTTTGTCTTTGTCTTCTATATCTTCCATACTTATCTATAATTATTTATTCTTAATTTCCAACACCCGATCTCCAAACGCTAACTTTATCACATCAGCTTTCACATCACTATCTTCCAACTCCAATTGCAGTATAACTTTTGGGGTAGTTAAGCCTTTTGCTCCGGCAGATTGCTCCAGCACATATCGCTCTGGCCAAGTAAACAAGTCTGTTATAGAAACACCCAAGCAACTTGCGATATTCTCAACTTCAGAAATCTTCAAATCGCGATTTCCCCTTTTCATTACAGAAATTTGGGACTCATCAATACCCATAGCATCAGCCAACGTTCGTTGTTTGATACCCTTTTGAGCCATTATCTTAAATATGTTATCTATTACATTCATATTTCTGAAGTTACGCACAATATCCACACATCAATTTGCGAAAAACAAAAGTTTTTATTTAGATTTTCGCAAATATTCTTGTATTTTTCACAAGTTTGTTCCATATTTGCACCTGTAATGATTAATAGTAGTTGCGAAAATATAAAGTACAAAACATATATAATAATGTAAGGAGGCAAAAATGGAAAAATTAAACCTACAAGGTCATAAAGCCGGTAATCTTTCTTTTCGAGAGATATACGACAACATGGACAGAAGAGCTTTTGTTCGACGGATCGCGACTGTCACAAAGCGTTCTGAAACGGCTGTCTATAATTGGATTTCGGGAAAGTACAAACCGGACGCATTGGCACAAACAGTTATCGCACAAGAATTAGGCATCCCTGCCAGCGAGTTATTCCCAAAGGAGGATAAGGTATGCGCGCAATAGAATTCTATACCACCCCCTCCGGCGAAGTAACTATCAAAGAGCAGGGACAGCCGGAACGCCAGTTGAAAGAGTCTGATACGGATTTCATTCAAAGTTTCCTTGAGATTTTGGAAGAGTTCTATCCGGAGGCTTATGCGGCACTCCGCAAGTATTACGCCCGCTACGACGGGAATAAATGCTACCGGGATTTCTTGGCTGCACGTAGGTTTATCAAATGCAACTTCGGGTTGTACGATAACATGATAGACGTGGATGAGAACTGGAATTTCAAATTCGAGTTTGTCGGCTGCCCTCTACGAGGAGAATGTGACGGGTTTAAGAAAATCTGTGAACCGAAGTTCAACAGTACATTATCAGACAGCCAGCTTCGGGTGATGGAGCTTTGCTACTATGGAAAGAAAGACGAAGAGATTGCGGAAACGCTTTTCATCTCGTCCCACACCGTAAAGAACCACCGGAAGAACGTTTTCCGGAAACTCTCGATACACTCCATGGCGGAGTTCATGCGATATGCGAACGAAAAGAATCTTTTTAAAGGCGAATAATCTATGGAAGTAAACATAAATATTGGAGATAGAGGGATGCTATACATTCCTATTAAAAAAAAGAACATAACTATCCATATCAATCCTGAAAAATGGGACGTTTGTGAATTTGTAGAAGAAATAAATCCTGCTATGGTGTATCTCTTGTTAGAAAAGAAATTAAGAAATGGATATACAAAGAGCATAAAAATCAGAATAGATGAATGTATGGAATCAGAGGGAAATGTTCAGCAAGAACAGGATTTCAACAGGGATTATCACTCAAGCTATAAAGGATACTTGAAAGATTGTATCGAAGAGTTATGCAAAAAACTTGGACAACTAGAAGATATAAAGAGAAAAGGAGGTAAGCAATGAATACCCCAATGCCTGATAGAATGGTTTATGCTATATTCCGTAATACCGACTACAGCATAGAGGAAGTGCGTAATCTTTGCAATAATCAATTAGAAGCGATTGATTGGAAACGTATATCCGAATCTCGTGGTGTTGGAGAAGTAACACGGGAGCAGATGTATAATTGGCTTACGGAGAGAGGAGTGAAATCCGCTAAAAACGCACTTGTTAGAGATGTTTTTAAACGTGAGAGAGCCCCAAAGGAAGATGATACTGCAATTCGTCTCCGAATACTGGAACTTAAGGTTGAATACGACAAAGCGATGATGTGCGATTGTTTTGATCTTGAAGCATATTATCGATTTGTCAAATATGGGATTGAAGAAGAATATAAACAATTTAAAAGCGAATAACCATGCCAACCGAAAACACCTATCAAAGCATACCTTCTTTACGAAAGATCGAGATCGAATACCTTGCTTGGCAAATCACAAGGATGCAAGCGGGTATCCGGGAATTTATCGGGCAAAAGGAAGCGCACCTCCGTTTCGGGAGGCAGAACGTGGAAAGATGGGTCTCGGAAGGTAGGCTACAACGTTACAAGCGACCGGGCAAAATCGAGTACAGGCTGGAAAACCTGTATAAGTGCGCCCTGAATCCATACGACTATTAAATGAATCATTAACATAGCAAGGCACCTTGGCAAGGCGTTGCAAAAGGAAGTTTACGATACCCATCCAACTCGCTATTTCACGGACGGTAAACCGCATTGCTAATAAATCATTGACGTATGAAAACAGATTACTGGAAACTCGCCCAAGCGGTGAGGTGGGGATTTTACATCCTTTTCGGAACGCTCGCCATACTTGGAATCGTGGCTATTTGCCTAGGACATTTCCTGCATATCATCACGACGTCCGGATGTGCGGCAATGGCTTACATGATAGCTAAACATTGGTAACTAACATTTAAAAACATAACATCATGTCGAATCTAATTCAGATCAAAGTAGCTGAGTTGAATCAGCTAAACCCGCTCATGATAGCGGAAGATAACAGGGTAGAACAAAAGTTCATCCAAATGTATAACGCGATCTGGGGTACCGCCCAAGGAGCGCAAATCTACGAGAAAGAGAAATTCAACTTCCGGAAGATCTTACAAGACAAGCCGGAACTGCAAAGATGCACACCGTTATCCCTCTATGGATGCTTTTTGGATATAGCGGTCAACGGCCTGTCACTTGACCCGACAGGACGGCCGCACTGTTATATTCTTCCCCGTAGCACGAAGACCGGCTATAAGGATAACAACGGTAGCGATATTTACGAACTACGTGCTTATCTCTCCATCACCGGATATGGCGAGTTAGTCATGCGACAACGTGCCGGACAAGTCCGTTACGTGGATAATCCCGTGGTTTGCTATGAGGGCGATACCTTCTCCCCCGGGTTGATCGACGGCGTAAAGACCGTGACCTACCAAGCGGCGTGCCCCCGAAAGTCCAACAAGGTGATAGGTGGTTTCTTACGTATCGTACGCTCCGACGGTACCGTGGACTGGCACTGGATGATGGAAGGCGATATCAAGCGATTGGAAGCGTACAGCTTTAAGAACAACCAGAAATGGAACCCGCAAACCCGGCAGAAAGAAGGGAAGGCCAATGCCCTTTATACCTCTAGCGAAGGAGGTATTGATCCGGGATTCTTGGAAAGCAAGCTTATCAAGCACGCTTTCGACGGATATCCCAAGGTACGCACGGGACAGTTCTCCTCATTCGAGACACAGGAGGAACCGCAAGAGATCGACTACGGACTGGAAGAAACAACCGTTATCCAGCCCAATCAAGCCGGACAGCAACCGCAAGCCCTCCAGCCCCAATCGGAAAATCCTTTACAAGGATTCGGAGAGCAACCGCAAGCGGAACCGGTTCCCGTATCTGGTATAACAGCCCAAATATCACAAGAAGATGAAGAAGCCGGATTTTAAGAGTTCAATATCAACATTCAAAATTTTATCGACATGGATACACAGAATAACAATTTACCTTTCAAGGCTAACGAGGTCATTAGCATCTTACAGACAGCCCCGGATATTCTCGCCCGTAATGAGGCGTCGGTCTCAGCTTGCACGAACGCAGGGAAAACCCTCTTGGACACGATTGAGGGAAATGGAGGTATCGGCACGGACGAGATCGACACTGCGGTACAAGAATACCTTGCGAAGTCAAAGAAGACCGTAGAGAACATGAACAACCGCCGGAAGCCGTTAACCCAAATGCTAACGGCCATATCCAAACGTTTCACGACACTAGAGGGTTCCATAGACGCCAAATCCAAGGGAACCATCCCTTATCTGCTACAGATGGAGCGTAACAAATACGCCGCCAAGAAGTTGGAAGAGCAAAAACGCCGTGAGGAAGAGGCCCGGCAAAGACAATTGGCGGAGAACGAGAAAGCCCAATACCGGGCCGACATAACGGTCTTGCTTGATACCACGTACGCCGCCTACGTCGAGAAGCATATCAACGCCTTGAACGGGATTTTCAATCGTGCCTCCCTAGCCACGTATGGGGACGTATGCCGGCAGATCACGCAAACAAGCACCGGTTTCTCATGGACAGATTTCGTGAAAAACGTCGTGGATAACAAACAGACATTCTATATGGACGGTGAGACCCGCAAAGCGATCAAGAACGAGATAGCCATCCTAAAGAAAAAAGAATATTCCGACCGATACGCTTTCGAGATCGAGGGACTGAAACAATCCTTGGTCGACCGCCTCCCATCCCTCCGGAAACAACTGGAGGAGCAAGAGGAAATTCGCAAGACCAACGCAATCGAGGCGGCACGGCTGGAGGAGGAGCGCAAACGGAAAGAGGCGGAAGAACGTCAAAAGGCCGAACTGGAACGCAAGCGCAAGGAAGAGGAAGCAAGAGCCAAGGCGGAGGCAGAGAAAGCCACCGCGGAAGTACAGGCAGCCTTCGATTTCAGTGCCGCCAGTATGTCTCCTACCCCTACCAAGGCGAAGATCAAGAAAAAGATCCAAGTCACCAATCCACAAGGATTCATGCAGGTATACCAGATGTGGTTCATGCGTGAGGGTATCAACATGAGCATGGAGGATCTTGAGAAGATCCATAAGAAGATGATCTCCTATTGCGAGAAAACAGCCAATAAGGACGGTGAGCGAATCCAGTCCGCATTCGTGAAATATGTCGATGATATAACGGCCAAGTGATATGAGAAAGCTATATCTATCCTCATGGATAAACTTCGGGAAATACAGGCGTACACCGAGTAACCTAAAAAAGATCCTCGATACGGAAGAGGGCCGCAAATGGTTCCGGTGGCTGATGGATAACACTTACGATTTTGAATTTGACTTCGCAGTCATTGAATACTTAAAACTCAAGGAAGAAGATGCAAGATACGTATTACCAACGGTCTGAGGTCAGCAACTCAGACCTGACAGAACTAAAGAACCTCCTCTATCCCCGTACGCAATACGGGGATAAGGAGAAGGCGTTCAAGTTCGGGAGTCTGGTGGATGCGATGCTGACAGAACCCGAACGGGTAAGATATGACAAACATACGGTAGATGACGTATTGTATTCCGGCGAAGATTGGGAACTGGCACAAGCCATGATCAAGTCACTCCGTATGGAAGCCCGACACGATCCGCTCATTAAGTATGCATTGGAACAATCCGATAAACAGAAATTTATGGTAAACAAAAATCAAAAATTCCAATACGGCAATTTTGAATACACACTTGACACTCGTTGCAAATGGGATTTCTGGTTTTCAGCAATGGGGTTTGGAGGAGATTTAAAAACAACTTTTGCTTCTTCTCAAAAACAATTTAATGAAGCCATAGATTTTTTCGACTGGGATCGCTCAAGAGCTTGGTATATGGACATTGCTGGAAGTAAACAAGATTTTATTGTTGCAATAAGCAAAAAGAATCAACAAATTTTCAAAGCCACTATAAAAAAAGATGACACTTTATATAAACGTGGCAAAGAAAAGTACGAAGAGCTAGCCTTCCGGTGGTGGATGCTAATAAGCTAATAGTATGAAGAATCTAATTTTAATCCTAATCGGCTGGCTAAAGTACAGGCTGGCAAAGAAATGCCCTATATGCGGAGCTTCCGTACTCGTAAAGAAATTACAGACGCATACGGGAGATACATTCAACGTATATCATTGCGGCAACTGTGGCAACGATTATATCTTAAAATAAAAATCATGAATCTCAATATCACACCGACAGACAAGATATCCAAGGAACTGGCCGCCATAGATACCTTCCTGAATATCACAATGAGCGAAGACGTACAAGAAGCTGTCCTACGTGGAAACGACCTTGCCGTCTATATCGCCCGAACCGGGAAGCTGTTAGCGGACGCTAAATATCACCTGAACGGGAAAAAGAAATCGGAAGTATTCGACACATTACGGGAAACCGCTTCACGGGCCAGAGCGACCTCAAAGGCCGTAAACGCTATCATCGACAGCCTGTGCAAGGATGAGCAATACCTAGTCGACTGGTGTGATAGATTGAACCGGACTGCGACCCACCAATTGGAATGGTGTCGCACGATAATTAGCAAGGCGAAAGCTGAAATGGCCTTAGCGCCTCAGAGTTATAACAATCCTAAATTTTAAAAGAGCATGGAAGAATTAGTAAAAGAGCAACCCGTGTACGAGATCCAGAAAGTGAAGATCAAGAACAACCAGCTCACGGCGGAGTATACGGAAAAGTTCGTGGAAGCGAACTACAAGAACAACATCCTAAAGGAATCGGAGCAGTTTATCCACCCCGATCTACTGTACGCGTTGAACCGGCTTAAGCCACACGTAGTGAGAATCTGTGAGATGCACGAGGCTACATTGGTCAATGTCGCCAATCCCTCCGACGATGATTTGAACGAGAAGCTAAAGAATATCATCGTCACCGGATACAGTAAAGGCGGTAATGATGAATCAGCCGGCGTATCAATCCAAGCGCAAAAGCTCCTGAAAAGCGGGCAGATCCTTAACCTCTCCGTCCCGTTCACCAAATATGAGGACGAGTCCGGCGACGGGTACCTTTACGGAGCCGAGTTGAAAGAGGCCATCGGTAGATGTAGCTACGAGGTGGACGCTTATCTGTTCGAAGGTAAATATGGCATCAAGCAAGAATCCTTCGATTTCGATACCCCGGAGGAATCGGATATCACGGGCGAGAAGGAAGAGAAGCCCAAGAAACGGGGACGGAAGAAAAAAGAGCAGATCAAGGAGATCGCCGAGGAGGTGAAAGCCTTCGACGAGTTCGCCTAACTAATAATAAAAACAACCGTTATGCAAATCACTTTACAAAACACGGAAAAGGGACAATGCTACGCGGTAAGGTTTGACAGGTACCGCCAGCAGGTCGTTGACAAGCTAAAGACAGCCGTCAGCGTCCGCTGGTGGGACAAGTCTACCGGAGCGTGGATGATCCCGGCCAACAATAAGTGCAAGGCGGAGCTAGACCAGCTCACCTATTACGTGAGGCACTTCGAACCCGTCAACTGGGGAGGGAACGAGTCTAAGACCGACGAGGACATAGCCTATCAAATACCGGACATGCCCGAGTTGGACGAGGATCATGGCCTAAAGATACAACCCTACCCCTATCAACTGCAAGGAATCGCACGAGGCTTACAACTAAAACGGTTTATCAATGGGGACGACATGGGCCTCGGCAAGACATTAGAGAGCATCGCTACCATCAACAAAGCTGATGCTTTCCCCTGTCTCGTTATCTGCCCCAATACGGTCAAAATCAACTGGCAACGTGAATGGCACAAGTTCACGGACAAGAAAGCCATGGTATTGACCGATTCGGTACGAACCTCATGGCCATTCTTCTGGCAAACGGGCATGAACCATGTGTTCATCGTGAACTACGAGAGCCTACGGAAGTATTTCGTACGCCGAATCAACAAATCGGAGAAATGGACGCTGAAAGACGTAGAGTTCCATAATACGATCAAGTTGTTCAAGAGCGTGATCATTGACGAATCCCATAAGGTAAAATCAACGGCTACCCAGCAAAGCAAGTTTTGCAAGGGTATCACCGCCGGGAAAGAGTGGATCATCCTGTTGACCGGTACCCCTGTCGTAAACAAGCCCAACGACCTTATATGCCAACTCGCTATCATGGACCGGATGAACGATCTCGGAGGCTGGAAATATTTCACGAGCCGCTATTGCTCCGGGCCGCACGGGGCCTCGAACTTGAAAGAGCTCAATTTCATGCTCTGGAAGCATTGTTTCTTCCGGAGGGAAAAATCCAAGGTGCTGACTCAATTACCCGACAAGGTACGGCAGATCGTGACCTGCGAGATCACCAACCGCAAGGAATACCAAGACGCCGAGCGTGACTTGGTGGATTATCTGAGACGATACAAGGAGGCCGATGATGAGAAGGTACAAAAATCGCTGAAAGGCGAGGTCATGGTACGAATCGGCATATTGAAGGACATAACGGCCCGGGGTAAGTTGAGAGAGGTGATCGATTTCGTGAAGGATTTTCGGGAGAACGGAAAGAAGATCATCCTCTTCTGCAACCTGCATGAGATCGTAGACCGGCTCCTACAGGCGTTTCCCTCGGCGGTATGTGTCACCGGACGGCAGGATATGCAACAAAAACAAGCGTCTATAGACGCTTTCCAACGGAATCCCAAGACGGACGTCATCATCTGCTCCATCAAGGCCGCGGCGGCGGGTATCACGTTGACAGCGTCAAGCAATGTCGCTTTTATCGAGCTACCGTGGACATACGCAGATTGCGACCAAGCCGAGAGCCGGGCGCATCGTATCGGCCAAAAGGACTCCGTGAATTGCTATTACCTGCTTGGCCGCAAGACCATCGACCAGAAACTCTACAGGATCATCGAGGAGAAAAAGCATATAAGCAACGCCGTGCTTGGAGCGGAGGACAATATACAAACAAACATCGTCGATATGATGGCCCGGATATTCGACGAGACCGAGGAGGAGGAATAATCATGGCAGAGGAATACATAGGGATCAACCGCTTGAAAGAACGGGAGGACGCTAATAAATATCCACGAAGGAAATGCGTAAGATGTATCCGTTATCCATGCTTCTCCGGACAAGGAATAGGTACGCACGCCATTAATCTCGCCGCTTATGGATGTAAGGATTATAAAAGTCAAACAAGATTAAAGAATATGTCGCACAATGTAAACAAAGGAGGTTCAGATGCTTAAAATATCATTGTTAATAATCGGAATGATCTCGCTAATATTCATTCTCACGTCTGGAATATCGATCCAGTTCAAGCCATTCCATATATCCCTAGCTTATCCATACTTTGGAACAGGGATGGTATTGATAGCCATTGGTTTCGCCTTGTGCTTCGGCTCGGCTTACTATCATGGAATATCAAATCATGAATATAAAGATGGTTACAGCAAAGGATTCAACGCAGGTATTGAATACATTATCGATTGGGCTAAGAATAAAAAAGAAGGCTAAAGATAACATTTTTATAGCGAGAGATAAAGACTAACAAAGAGAATAAATAAAAAGGCAGCGCCTCACAGCGCCACCCCATTACAACCTGCGACAAATATATCAAATAAAGACAACTATGGCAAGTGAGGCATTAAATAAATATATTGAGAAACGTTACGACAGGTGGCTGGATTACGCTAAGTATCACTGCTCACTTGCCGGAATGAGTAGTGAAGCTATTGACGTATTGAACGAGGTAATGTGTATGCTACTTCAAAAGCCTCTGGAACACCTCTCCCGACTTATGGAAGCCAAGCAAGGTAAATATACCGAACTTGACTGGTATATCCTGCAAATGATAAAGCTGAACGTTACCTCGGACACGTCTCCCTACCGGCATAAATACAAGCCTATCCCGGTAGATGAGAATGTGGATTGGCGAAGACTGAACATTATTGATGAGCCCGATGATAGTATTGACCGTACCGAGTATATCCGGGAACGTATGCAGGATATCCGGGATATGGTCGACCTGTTAGGGTTGTCCGAAAAAGCCAAACGGATCTTCGCTTGGAAATTCTTCGCCGGAGAGTCTTTCGCCGACTGGCCGGGGCCGGAAAGCCGGAAGGAGTTGTATGAGACCTACAAAAGCGTTTTCAATGCGGTGATGGATAAGAAGGAAGGGAGATTGCTGTTGTGATATTTAAGACCTCTAACATTCCTACAATACAAGAACAATCGTAACACGAAAGAGGGTTTTCAGCTCTGGCCATACAGTTTGCTCACGTGTTTTGCGTTAGTAGGAAGGTTAGAGGTTTTACTAACGGCTGGGGACTTCTTCTGCCCCCAATCTATAAGTTATTAAATGCCCAGCACGTATTTCTAACTTATTTAGCATTTTACCGTCTGAATCGAGATAAATTGTATTAGTATTTACAATGCAATGCTTGTGCTCCTTTAAAGATAATTCAGACATGCGACTTTCTAATTCTCCCATTTTTGAATATTTATAATGAAGTTCTTTTTGTGTCAATTTTGAATCAATATCCACATCTCTGAAAGTACTTCCAAATTTTTCTTTTATATCTTCATAATAATAAGAAGTAGGATCTGTCCAGTCAAAGCAAGAAGATAAAAGCTCACAATAGGTTTCTTTACCATTGACGACAACAACTGGTAGTGCTAAATTATAAAAAATATTTTCTGGAAATTCCAAATCTCCATTTATGTGAGTAGACGTATAGTATACTCCCAATATAAAACTAAAAAGATCACGTTTTCCTTCTTTATATTCATTCCGATTATTCGTAATAATATATTCTATTATAAGTTGTGGAATAATATATTCTGGCTTAAAAGAGGCGTCTGTGTCTATTACAACTATTGATACACTCATAATAAGCGGTATTTTTTTCAATATCTCTGCCAACCTATCACTTTTCAAGGCATCTTTTTGAGGCACCCTTAAATCTAACACCTGAAATTCATTTTTAACAACAAAACGAGAAATCATTAGATCATCAAAACGAGGCCGTCCAAGTTCTTCCCAACAGACGTTAATACTTTTTCCTAAATATAAACAAGGATATCCAGGAGCACTATAACGTTGTGTTTTCACTATTCCCCTTTGATTTAAAGGTATATGAAACATATCTTCAAAAGTAAGTTTTTGATATTTTCCAATAGTCCTTGCTTTATACAAAACACATCTTGACTGAATCGGGAGATATGAGTTCTGATAAAGAGAATCTGATAAAATTTTTGCTATAGACTCATATGCAGAGCTATACATCCCTTCATAATAATAATTCACACACTCCTTTAGGTAGTTATTACATTCTTCGACCTTTGCTATAATATCATCTATATCTGGTCCAAGAATTTCTTTATACTCTTTCAACAATGAAACATAAGCATCCAATGCACATGACAAACCTTCTCTAAAATCCTGCTTTTCTCTTTCTTCTAAGATCAAATCATTCCAATTCTTTAAAGGCATTAACTTTCTTAGTTTTTCATAAAATCCTTCCATTATCTAATGATTTAATTTTAACACTTACAAATATACAAAAAACGCCCGAAATATTACAACTCCGAACGTTAACCTTAACTATATATGCCGGTACCCGATCGATAAATTTGAGAGAGCAGTTCATGATATAGTTCACTTTACCCCCCATATCGCAGGGTTGATACGGTCTTTCCCGGTTGAGAGGATGGAGGCTTATGGGGTTGATGATCACAATTCTTGTCGTTGTTCAATCTTCGGTTATTTACCAAATTTGTGAACACCTCCTCTGACCTTCCCTTGTTCATAAATAGTTATTTTAGGAATACCATCAATATGATTGTCTTGAGTTGTAAAAGTATATAATTCATCATCGTTAGGATGGATATAAGTAGGAATTAAGGTACCCGCCATCTGAGCTGAACGATGAATTCTGTGTTCATTTCCATGTGCTATATCTATTAAATGATCAAGAGCAACTCTACCTACCACATAATCGTTGGGATTATGCAAATAAGCCTGTCTCCCTACTGAGTCAGTCACTAATGAGTAACCCAATGGAGGCTCAACATCTTCTACCGCATCTTCTTTAGTTGCTACTACTTCATATAGGTAAGCTCCGGGCCTATTTGGTTGTGCTGAAGGATATCCATCTGTCCTTAAGGCATCCCAGTAAGTACCAGTCCATTGCCATGTTGTTGCTAGCTGAACTACAGGTCCAGAGATATTAGGCTTTCTTGTATTAATAAACTCTATATTTTGTACAGCACTATACCCCAGGTTTCTTTCAACCTCATAAAGCTGTTTAATCTTGGAGATTTTATTATCTGCAAATTCAAAAGATCGCATTCCTCCTTTTGAAGGTTGTATTACCCGTGAAGTAGCCTCTCTCTGTTGTTTTTCCGCTTTCATGGTCAATCAATTTAGGGATTTAAACTATTCTTTATCTTTCGCATCTTTATCCAGATCAAGCCCAGCCTCTTTCATGAACTCAGCAGCAGTCTTCTCTAATTGTTGAGCCTCTATACAAGCATTCAAGGGGCCTCCGATAATATTATCGAAAGGGAGTGATTGTAACGCATTGGTCGCAATCTGCGAGGGTGTAGAATCTTTTGCCATAGTGATTACTTTTAAGGATTTCCCAAATGTAGGGAATTATTTTGGAAGGGAGGGTAAGGAGGAAGAGAAAAACGTCCGGATAATTATTTTACCCAGACGTTCACATAATTTCTGTAATTTGAATCATGAACGTGGCTCTCCATAGCCTTTGGATATATTCAAATCTCTAATTTTCACATATAATTCATACATACCACCTTTTGATGATATCCAATCAGTCACAATGTTTATTAACTCATTCATATCCGGTATATAAGACATCCGTCCATCTGCACCACGAATACCTTTGTCATCTTTCCGGTGTCCACGTGTTAAAAAGGTATTTTTCTCTTCATAAATCAAATCTCTTGCAGCTTTATGATCTTCTCCTTTCGGTAAATACTTCTTTAACAATGAATTCAGCACTTTATAATACAAGTTATATTTTGTTTCAGGATCATCTATTGCTTCAAGTGCCATATCTGCTAGTTCACTTTTTAGCTCAACCTGTCCATCGATATCAAAAGAAAAAGTCTCCTCTTTTATCTCATCCGCTTTCATTAATATAGAAAGACGTTCTCTTTCTTCTTCCCGTTCTTTTTCAATTCTCTCAAGTTCTTCTTGAGTTATTTTTTTATTTTCTTCCATAATTATATATTATATATTAAGTTCTTAATCTGTAAAACTGATTCTAATAACGTTTCTTTTTCAAAAGGATGGGTATTTAACAAACTTAATGCGTCATCCATTTTGGGTATATATTTTTGATATTTTGGCCATTCATTTGTTTTATAACAATATATAGAGTATATAATAGAAGAATGAACACACCATTCTCTTGCTAACTGTTCTATTATTTTTTTTGAATTTATGTATCCAATGGCATATCTTAATCTCGCCTCACTAAGCAAATATTCAGTAGCAAAATTATCTGCACGTTCCTCATTCATTAAAAAAATATCTCCCTCCCCACTACTCAAATGAAAGACTCTCTTATTAATCTCATCAAAATCATATAAAACATGATGCAACTCATGTAACAAAGTAAACCACAAGGTCGGATAGTTCTTTTGCAAGTCGGATAGTACTATACAAGGTTTTTTATTGCATGAGAAAGTTGCCCCTCTTATTTGCAATTTCTCAATAGAAGGTTGAAATATAACAGTAACTCCTACTTTATATAATGCCTTAGCCACTTGTACTAACCCATTTTCTATATCACGCGTAAAGGGTCTTATTTTAGGCATCAAATCAATCAAAGAAGTTCGATCATATTTGTTAGGATTATTTATTTGTTGAAACTGAGTTAACGCTGATTGTACCCAAAAATTGCGGATTAAATTATTAGAATTTCTCTTTGTCTTGCTAAATACTGGAAAAACAAGAGTTTCCGAATAATCATATATTGTATTAAATCCAAAAAAATCCTTTATTCTTTGAGACATATCTTTAGAACTGGATTTTTTCTTAAAGAACTTTATTTTTGTTAGTGTTACTGTATCAAAGTTCTCAACGATATAACCAGCTTCACGAGCCCTTTGTATATCACCAATTTGCTCCGCTCTCATTTCAGGGACATAAATTTTAATTAGATCATTTACTGATACTCCTAAAAAATGAGATAGTTTAATAACACTAACAACATTTATGAATTTCGCAGAGCCATCTATAATTGGGTTTAGAACATTTTTATCCATCCCTAATAAATTCTGAATTTGATAATCAGTTAGCCCCAATTCATCTTTTCTTTTCTGATACAGCTCTCTTACAGAAGTTACACTTTGTAAATCTACTGAAGATTTAACCGCTGCATCTATTACTTTTTGTAGTTCTATATTTATTTCATCCATCATGCTTTACAGGAATATTTTCCCGCAAAAATAAGCATTTTTAAACGCAAAACAAATATTTTAAGGAAAATTTTCCCGCAAAACAAACATTAAATAGTATATAATCAAAAAAATGAAAGTTTCATAGTGTTAGTACCATATAGCAAAAACCACTCTACTCATCGCAAGCAGAGCAGCACAATCACTAACCTAAAAACTAATACCATGAAAGACACTACTATCTCCGATATGGGAATCCTCATATCGGAGATTTTTATCTCTTTTTATATGCCAGCCATCTTACGACATAACCTATACCTATAATCAGACACCCAGACAAAAGACCTATCGCCCAACCACCAACCTCTATCTTGATGGACTCCCACTTAGATAGTTCCTTCTCCACCGGTATCGGAACCTCTACCCTCCTATCCACGTATATCTCCTTAGACGGAAGATATAACGTATCCCGGGGAATCCTCATATTGGCGATCACGTTACCGAGGCTATCCAAGGCGAACATGAGCTCAACGTTCTTGGTGTTGGCCATGTCCAGCCAACGAAGGACTACCTTACCGTTCTCATCGCATTCCATCAACGCACGGATGGAGGCGCTATCGGCTGGCATTGGGTAAGGCACCAACTTGTCTAGATAGATCGAGTCTATACGATTCTCGATAGCGACAGGCTGTATCTTGGTTCGACACCCGGACAAGGCGAGGATACCGGCTATCGCCAGCATCCCGCAAATCATTCCCGTTCTCATAATAAATTCCACCCCGCAATAACATCCGACATATCTGCCTCTCTCCCATTCTCAAAACGGCTCATCCCTGCCACGATCCGGATCATCTGTTCTCGGTCGTTGATGTTTATCGGATCGTCAGCCGGGATTCCAGCGTAGTCAGATACAAATTGAATATACTTTTCCGTATGGTTCTCTTTCGGCGGAGCCCATCTTCCTATCATCTGACGGATAGTCTTTAGATGGTAGTTCCTGCCGTAGTTCGACAGGATCTTGAAGATCGCCCTATACCCGTATGCCATCGATTTAAATTGCTTGAACTCTTTGTCTGAGCTTGTCTTCTCGCCTTGGAAGACATCGCTATTCCTTCTGATGTTCCCGGGGTTGTTGTTACGTAATCCCCGGGGTAAATTGTTATTTCTCATTCCTTATCCTCCCTTCTTAATAACCGTTCTGCGGCTCACGATCGCCGCATTTCTTTTTCTCGCACCTTTTTAAAGCCAGTTCTATCTTCACGTCCGAGTAGCTCTCTTTTAAGGTGAAAAGCTCGTCCTGCACCTGCCGGAGCCGTCCGGTCTGCTCAACGAACCGTTCCTCCTTCTCAGACAACTGCTTTTGCAAGAACTCATTATACTCACGCAGGGCCTTGAACTCCTCCACGTCAGCTTGAGCGTCCGCTATACGGGCGTTAGTCTTACGGTTCGCCCACGCACGGATGCCCCATTTTATCCCCTCGATCCCGCCCATCGCACCGATTATCGCCAATATCGTATTCAAATCAACTCCCATAACTCGTTTTCTTTTAATATATACGGGGACTTTTATTTGCCCGCCCCCGATAAAGGCTTATATCCCGTTAAGCGATAGGATCTATTCCCTTTAGCTCATTCCATCTATCTTGGTATTCCTCCCCGGAAAAAGGCTGGTCGAGTATCTTGGAATAAGAGTCGATCGTCT
>OCHA01001449.1_pt1 | contig 18031 bp, 16 predicted proteins | sample 1538591 | NCBI WGS metagenome assembly OCHA01 (sample SAMN04571710, study PRJEB22368) | human gut metagenome | biome: human gut; material: stool | host: Homo sapiens | place: Luxembourg | collected 2012-09-06 | reverse complement strand
TGGAACACCCGCTTGATGGCTCCCAGCAAGAAAATCTTCATGGCTTCGCAAGTGTACTCGTCCTCTGCAGCACCGAGAAAATGGTGCAGGACGTGGGCTATCCGTTCCGTGCCGTCCCATTGCAGGCCGTTCAGGTAATCCCGGATGGGATGGTATCGGTTCTCGTTGGCAACGATGCGGATGGCGGATTCGATTTTCTTTTCGCTGGAAATACCGTACTTCTCCATCCGGCGCAGGATATACTTCATATCCGTTTCATTCAGCGTCTTGCCGGAGCGGGGCCAGCCCACAGGCTTTACAATGTCGATGCGTTCGCTCAACAGGTTCAGCCGGATGGCATCGGTAAGCACATGGTCGTTCTGCAGAATCGTGATGCAGTTTTGGATCGTCCGCTGGATCTCGCCGTTGGAGTGCTTGGTCAACATTTCCTTCACATCGGCAACGGTTCGGGGAGTGCGTTCTTCGTTGACTTCTTTGCTCAATAAACATCACCTCGTACTATTATTGAAAACAATTATCTGGCTTTTCGGCGGTAGGCGGCGCAGATGGCTTCCGTTGTGCCTGTTCTGCCTGCAAACGGTTCAGCAGTTGCAACACCGAATCCCGTGCCTTTTCCTTGACCTGCTCCTTGCCCTTCTGCCGGACTTCTGGCCTCAGGAGCTTCTCCTGCAAGCGGGCAGCGGTGGTCTGCATGGTCTTGAGGAACTTGTCCAGCACGGTATCCAGATACTTGGCGGTGTACTCCCGTGTAGCCTGTGGTGCTTTGCGCTCCGGGGACAGTACCCACTTCTTCGTGTCCTCGATCATCCGCATATCCTCCTTCCGGGTCTCACTGCGAACCACGTCCGTCACGACCTCCACCGCCTTGTCATAGGCCGCTGCCGAAACATCATCCAGAAGGGTCTCCATATCCGAAACTTTCAGGGTCAGTTCGTCCAGCTTGTTCTGCTGGACGGCAAGCTGCTCCTTCTGCTTGGCAAGGATGAAGTCCTGCTTTTCCAGATATTTGCGGCTGCCGTACTCCGCTTCTTCCTCCAGATCCAGCCCATGCCGCTTTGCAATTTCAAACAACATTTTCCGGCAGGCTGCATCGAAGGTGATCTTGCGGTTGTTGCGGCGGTTGAGGGGCTTGTCCGGGTCGGGCAGGTCGAATCCCAGTGCTTCCAATGCCTTTTCCTGCTGGGGCGCAATTTCGCCGTACTTGTTCTCGAAGTCGAACACATGGCGCTCATGGATGTGGGGCGTGCTTTCGTCCAGATGCAGTGCTCAGTCCAGCAGATGAACATGAGTGCCGAAGCGCTCATGAAATTCGGACATAAACTCTGTCACCACTAAAACCAGATCTTCCACCGATGCGTGTTCGTCCAACGTTCCGAACTGGTAGATGGTTTCTTCCGGGCAGGTTTTCTTACCTGCAAGCAAGTCCTCTATGGTTCGATTGCGCTCGGTGTGGCGAATCTTCGCATTGCGGGCGTTCTGGTTCTCCACAAAGTGAGCGTAATGGATTTCATAGAACATCTTCTCCACATCGCTGAATGCGGCAGTCTGTTTATCCTTGTCGGATGCAGAACGGATGCCATGATAGCAGTCCCAGTAGATGTTGCCCTTGGCTCGTTCCGGGTCGATGTGCTCACTGTTGGCAAGGTTGAAACTGCGGTCATTGTGCTTGGGGTTGTAAGTGCCGTGTGCTCCGGCTCGTCCGTTGTGTCGTGTCAGTTTCAGATAGACATCCCTCCGTTTCAACAGCTTAGTGGGGAGAACGCAGCAGCGAAGCTGCTGGATCTGCCGCCGTTTTGCGCCAGATAATACCCAGTAGGATATGACGCACAGCATCATATCACTGGGGCAAAGGACTGCATCCTCTGCACTCTTGCACCGGGCAAGCTGTCCCGATGGACAGCTCGTCCGGCTTTTTCAGTGGGCCATTTTGACCCACTGATTCTGTTACGGGTAGAATCAGGTTGTCCTCTTGGCAACCTGATTTTCAACGACCTTGAGGCGATACGGTAAAATCAAGTGCCGGGTAGCGGCACCTGATTTTTACGGAGTGGGGGGTGACGTGTTACAGATAAAACCGAAGTTCTCAAAATGATAACTCCGGTGGCTTCGTTACGGCTAAAATCAAGTTACGGAAAGCGGAACTTGATTTCAGAGGACAGCCCAAATTCCCACTGTGGGGATTTGGGGGTGAGCAATTAGGCGTTACGGTAAAGTGGTATTTTCCAAAATAGGAAGCACCCCTTTACAGGATAGAAGCAGCATTCGCTTTACGCTGGCGGTAGCCTTTCTGCCGACAGGCATTGCTGCAATATCTGGCATCTGCCCGGATCGGTAAGAACTGCTCCCCGCAGCAAGCGCAGGTGTACGTTCCACGTTCGGCACGCTTTTTAAGGCTTTTCCGCAGATTCAACATCTTGTGACCGCAGGTCTGAAAGCTGCAATATTTGCGGTTTCGGGTCTGGGTGTAGATGACCTTGCGGCAGTATTCACACTGGATTCTGCGCACACTGGGGTCGCCATCAATGAAATATTCCATCAGAGTGTCCTGATTTTCGCGTTCCCATTGTTCTGTTGTCATAGAAATCCTCCTTTGGTTGTTACGGGTGTGTGGTGGATAATGAAAAGCATTATTTGCCCAAACGTTACAGATGCGTGGCGGTTATCAAAATGGTAACAGCCACTTTCGCACAATAAAGCGTTACGATTGTCTGGTTGGTGATCAAAAATGATCACCAACTAAAATCTGTGCGTTATAGCTGGGTGGTAAGTGGACAATTTGTCCATTTACCACTTCCAAGTGGTGAGTTACGGTTTTCGTAACCCACCGCAGAGCGACCGTGTTACGGTCATTTGGTAAGTACTGAAAAGCAGCACTTACCGGATTTCACCGTGGCTTGACAAAATGTCAAGTCGAGGTCAGCTGTAACACGGACAGAGTCAATGTGGACAATTTGTCCACATTGATTTAGGCTGCGGCAATTCACCTCGTGTGGACAAAATGTCTACATGAGGTGAGCCATAACGCAGAAGATCCTTCTGGGAAATGACGCTTTGTGTCATTCACCACATCAACTGGCTATTTTGACCAGTTGATGTTGGGTGCGCCGTTCTCCCTGCATGGCTTTCCTGCCCCCTTCCGGCGGCGTTTTCCGGCTCTCCCTTGCGGGGTCGTCGCCGGGTATCCCATGCAGACGGTCTTTCGGTTTTCAAGGTGCGGTGCTGGATTTGGCAATAAAAAAATCGCCACACAACAACCTGAACCTGACCATCCCTTCCGGGATGGCCTTGGTTCGGGTTCGTTATGTAGCGATAGAAAGTTAAAAACTTGCTCCGGCTCCTTCGGGAGCCGAGCTGGAACTCTAAATAAATATGTTATATTAAATTGTTGGGATAGATTACCACAAAAATCGAGCTGTGTCAACAAAAAGTTTTGAAAACACGCTACTTTCGGCAGATTGCGAGAAAATGCTCTGAAAACTTTGGCGAAAAGAGAGAGCCGGATGACTCGTTTTACTTATTTGTTTTTTACCAGCAGCGCCTGATACGGTTCCAGCTCCACATCTGCCAGCCAGACGGAAGTGCCCTCCGGGGTGTGATACTCGCCGCCCAGAGCGTCCAGACTTGCCCCTGCCGGGTACTCGGTAAAGTTGAACAGTCCCACCAGCGTTTCCTCGCCGCGCTTGCGCACCAGCGCCAGCACGCCGGGGTTGTGGCTGTCCCAAGTTGTTACCCACGCATCCGGGGCAAAGCAGGGGTCTGCCCGCATTTGGCGCAACTGCTCCATGCCCTGCCACAGCTGGTTTTGCAGCGTGCCCTTCCGGGTGCGCTGCTTTGCGTCCTCCCAGTTGAATTTTGTGCGGTGCAGGTTGCGGCTGTCCTCCACACGGTCAGGGTCGTTTTTGTAGTCCCAGCCATTGAGCTGTGCAATTTCATCGCCACAGTTCAGCATGGGGAAGCCCTGCAAAAACGCCATGGCAGTGTGCAGAAGCAGGTCACGCTTCACCGCATAGTCCAGTGCGGTTTTATCGTCCTTTTCCAGTGCCTGTTCGATACCGCACAGGCTGGCGGTGGTGCCGCAGCTGCGGGCGTCGCCGGTGGCGGGGTCGTAGTTGTACAGCTCGCCCTTTGCCCAGCTGCCGGGGAAATTGCCCTCGTAGAAGTGGTACAGATATTCCTTGTGCTTCTGCGGGTCGATGCCCAGCCGGTTTTCCACCGCCTCGTCCAGACCCCAGCCGATGTCATCGTGGCAGCGCAGATAGTTCACGAACCAGCAGTTGTCCGGCAGGGCGTGCAGGGCATCCAGCTGCGCTTTCAGCAGCCGGGTGTCCCGGCTGGCAAGGGCACCCCACAGGTTGACCATGGTGGACACGTTGTAGAGCATGTGGCATTCCGGCTTTTCCGGGGTGCCGAAATAGGCAGCCAGCTCCTTGGGAGCCATGACCACCTCGCCCTTGAGGATGACCGCCGGGCAGACGCACTCCAGCACCATGCGCAGCATCCGCACGATGGTGTGCACCTGCGGCAGATTGCGGCAGGTGGTGCCCAGCTGTTTCCAGATATAGGGCACGGCGTCAATGCGGAACACCTCTACGCCCAGATTTGCCAGATGCAGGATGCTCTTGGTCATGTCCACGAACACTGCCGGGTTGGCATAGTTCAGGTCCCACTGGTAGTCGTGGAAGGTGGTCAGCACCCACTTGTGCATCTCCTCACACCATGTAAAGTTGCCGGGCGCGGTGTTGGGGAACACCTGCGGCACAGTCTGCTCGTACTGGTCGGGGATGGTGCGGTCCTCGTAGAGGTGGTAATAGGCCTGAAACCACGGGTCGCCCGCCTTTGCCGCCATGGCCCAGCGGTGGGTGCTGGCGGTGTGGTTCATGACAAAATCCAGACACAGGCTAATGCCGACCTTGCGCAGTTCACGGGTCAGGTTTTCCAGATCCTTGTTCGTGCCAAGGGTAGGGTCTACGGTATCGAAATCCTCCACCGCATAGCCGCCATCGTTGTGGGGATGGGGCATCTGTAAAAGGGGCATCAGGTGCAGATAGGTCAGCTTCTGCTCCTTAAGGTAGGGCAGCTTCTTTGCCAGCTCTTTCAAATTTCCGGCAAAGAGGTCGGTGTACATGGTCATGCCGAACATATTGCCCCGCTTGTACCAGTCCGGGTCGGCAGAGCGTGCCTTGTCCAGTGCTTTCAGCTCGGCACTGCGGGCGTTGTAGGCTTCTGCCATCTCCCGCTCCAGAACCTCCAGCCCTTCCCGGTTGTGGTACAACTCCATGAACAGCCATTCCAGTTCATCCTTGTGCTTGGCAAACCGGGACTCAAATTCCTGTTTTGTTGCCATGGTTCAGCCCTCCACTTCCGCAAGGGTGGGCATGGCAGGAATAGCACCATGCCGACTGGTGGTGATGCTGGCTGCTTTGTTGGCAAAGGCCAGAATGCCTTCCAGCTTGTCCACGGTCAGGGTGTCCAGCTCCTCCTTGCAGAGCTTGGACAGGGCAGCCCCAAAGAAGGTATCGCCTGCGCCGTTGGTGTCGCCCACCTTGCAGGGAACGCCAGCCACATGGCCGGTCTTGTCCCCATAGCGGTAGAATACGCCGTTTGCACCCAAGGTGACAAAAATCAGCCGGATGCCGTTCTCGGCAAGCCGGGCTGTGCCCTCGGCACAATCGGTGGTGCCGGTGAGCAGGGGCAGTTCTTCATCGGACACTTTCAGGATATCCACCAGCGGCAGGGGAGCTTTCATCTGGGCAATGGCCTCCTCTTTGCTCTTCCAGAGGTTGGCACGATAATTGGGGTCATAAGTGATGACAGCACCCATTTTTTTGGCACGGGCAGCAGCGTCCAGCGTGGCGGTGCGGGAGGGGTCAGCGGTGAGGCTGACAGAACCGAAGTGGACGATTTTGGCAGCTTTCAGAGCGCCCTCCGAAATGTCCTCTTTGCTCAGCATCACATCGGCATTGGCACTGCGGTAGAAGCTGAAATCTCGCTCACCGGTGGCATCCACCGAGACCACCGCCATGGTGGTGGGGTGGTCTGCATCCACCGCCATGCCGGAAACGTCCACTTTGTTTTCTGCCAGAACCTCTTTCAGGTAGCGGCCAAAGGCATCTGCACCCACCTTGCCGATAAAGGCGGTCTGTGCGCCCAGCCGGGCGGCTGCCACCGCCAGATTTGCAGGAGCACCGCCGGGGTTTGCGGCAAACTGAGGGATGCCGCGCGCATCCTTGCCGGTCTGGGTCAGGTCGATCAAAACTTCACCAATCGTTACAATATCCATGGTTGCTCTCCTTATCATTCATCATAGCGGGGTGTCTGCTCCGGGAACTGCTGGCTGATCTTTTCTTCAATGCCATAGGCGGCATTGAAATCGTTGTACAGCAAAAAGAAGCAGACGAACCAGATAAACCATACACCGAGGAAGGGCACGAGAAAGCCCGTCCACGGCAAAAACAACACAAACAGCAGCCACCATGCCAGCTGAAGTGCGGCTGCACCCAGAACGTGCCTACCGTATTTCAGGCAGAACAGCACCGCGTTTTGCAGGCGGTGGAGGTTGCTTTCTTCAAACAATACCACCTGCGGCCAGAACGCAGTAAACAGCATGAGCAGGATCAGCAGCCCGGCCAGAAAAACAGCCATGGTTCCGATACCGGGCAGACGCTCCCCGGAGAACAGCACCATGCCGAAAAACAGCTCGATGCCAAGTGCCAGACTGAACACCACACCGGGCAGAAGGGATGCTTTCCAGTTCTGTTTCATGCCCTTGCAGTAGTTCTCCCACCAGCCCCGGGGCGCATCCCGGTAGCTGCGGAACAGCGCGTCCATCATGCAGGAGATTGCCGGGCCCACCAGCAGTCCACCCACCACGCAGACGGGAATCAGCACCAGCAGACTGGAAGAAAGCAGGGCGTACCCCACCCCCAGCCCGTAGGGGATGCACAGACCCAAGGTGACAAAATCCGCAAAGAGAAAGCTTTTCCAGTCTCGTTCCAGCAGCTCCTGATACCGGGGCAGACCAGTGGCGCGTTGACCATGGATGACCGGGTCACTCGGAAAGAATAAGCCCATTTCTACGCCTCCTTAATAGGTGCAGCCGTTCAGAAATTCGGTCAGTACAGCCAGTGCATCGCCGGTGTAGCTCTCCTGACAGGAAAGCTCCCACTCTATGGCACTGGTGCCCTTCTGTCCAAAGGCGGCAACACCAAAGGCATAGGGGTTGCTTTCGTCCTGATAGGTAAACTGAATGACAGTGTACTCCTGCCCGCCGGCAGTCAGGGTCTGTGTGTCGGAAATATCGTAGTTCTGCTGCGCCAGCTCCTGCCAGCCGGAAACAGCGGAAGCTGCCTTTTCTTCTGTCTTGTTTTCCTGTACCACCAGCGTCAGCTGGGCATCGTAGAGATCGACCGTCTTGCCCTCGCTGTTTTCATAGGGCTGGGGTTCTCCGTTGACCCAAGAAGCATAGTACAGACCGTTGGCGGCAAGGATATCCTTGTTGTCCAGCAGGGTGAAGCCCTCCGGCGGAGCAGGGGCAACCAGCGTCTTGCCCACGGGAGCAGTCCCATCCGCATTTACCAGCGGGTCACTTTTCAAATTTTCATCCTTCACACCACAGCCGGTGCAGAGAACCGCTGCCAGCGCAAGTGCTACAACACACAACCAGTTCCGTTTCATGGAGTTGCTCCTTCCGTCAAGATGTTCCACAGCCGCCGTGCTCCTTCCCGAGCATGAGCGACTTTTTGTTTTTTTGCTTCCTCATAAAAGGCACGGCGGCCTAAAAATAGTCCGTTTACCAGTTCTGCGCTGCTGCCAGTAACGGTGGTTCCCAACACGGTAGTCTGATACGTTCCAAGGTCGTATCCAGCCAGCACCGGGCAGTCTGCCCAAGGTACAGTCTTTCCGGCGGCGGTATAGTCGTTGTCGCCCGGCGGAGTGCCGTTCCAGTTGGCAAGTGCCTGATAGTCCAGCTGAAAATGCACCGGGTCGTCCAGCAGCAGGAAATAGCTTTCCTCCGCATTCATATCGGAAAGAAACTGCATCTGCGCCGCAAGCGCATAGGTGGAAGCGTTTTCTGCATCCTCTGTATCGCTGACATACTGGTTGAGCTTGACTGAAACGATTCCGTCACCGTTCAGATCTTCGCCGTACTGTGCAAAGGCTGCTTCAATGGCGTGGGCGGTATCCTCCGGCAGAGCACTTTTGCCCACATAGGCGATCTGATAGTCCGGCAGGGTCTCGCCCCAGTGCAGGGCGTTTGTCAGCCAGCTTACCCCTACCCAGAGAATCACGGCGGCGATGACCAGATACAGCCAGTGGTAATGCAGCCAGTTTTTGAACCAGTACCACCGGCCTTTTTCCGGGGCGGTCACGCCTTGGTGGTGCCGCCGTAGGCGTAGCGCACCGGCAGGCACAGCAGGGAGGGGGTATTGGCGCGGTTCTCGTTCAGCACGACTTCCACGCAGGTCTCTGCGATGGCGTCCACGGGCTGAACGATGGTGGAACAGTAATAATCCATGTCGCCGAAGATGCGCAGCCCGTCAAAGCCGATGACCTGCACGTCCTCGGGCACCCGAAGCCCCATGAGACGCAGCAGCTGAACAATCTGGTAGGCCAGACGGTCGGTCACGCAGAAGATGCCGTCAAACTCCAACACGCCGTCCTGCAGATGATCGTCCAGGAACACCGCGAACTCGGCCATGGGGTCAAAGACGGTGCCGTCCCGCGCATCTTCCAGATTCTTTATTTCATAAGGAACGCCTGCGGCTTCACAGGCGGCCACAAAGCCGTCCTTGCGTTTGTTGGTCTCGCCCACGATGCTGGAACCGACGCGCAGGAAGGCGAGCCTCCTGCAGCCGTTTTCCATCAGCTTTTCGGCGGCCAGCCGCCCGCCTGCGTAGTTATCTGATGCCACGCAGGGGATGTTGGCGCCGAGATACCGGTCGATGGAGACGGAGTTGATCTCCGAGGGTGCTTCCAGCTTCGGGTCATAGGTCAGGGCAATGATGCCGTCCACCTTGTTCTGCTCGGCCATGCGGATCATTTCCTGCTCTTTTTCATTGTCATAGTCGGTATCGCAGAGCAGCATCCGGTAGCCGCGCTTTTGCAGCGAGCTGTTGATGCAATGAGCGATCAGGCCGAAATAGGGATGTGCGATGGTGGGCAGGATGACGGCGATGGTATTGGTGCGGTTGCTTTTCAGGCCGCGCGCATAGGCGTTCAGGTGGTAGTCCAGTTCCTTGATGGCCTGCTCCACCTTTTTGCGGTATTCCTCGCCCACCGGGATGCCGTTGATGACCTTGGATACAGTGCCCAGAGAGACCCCTGCCTCCTTGGCCACATCCTTCATAGTAGGGGCGGTGTTCTGTTTTACCATGCGGTCCACTCCTTTGCTTGTGAAACGTTTCTATATCAAGCGGATATATCACAAGCGGATATATCAAAGGGAATCTTGCTGCATTCCCTGTTGTTCTGAGGTCCCTGTGGTTTCAGTATAGCATGGTTCTGCCAGAATGTAAAGGCTTTTTCGTGAAATTTCATGAATCGTTTCACGGCTGCGCAATGCTGCAATTTGCACAAAAACATCTATCGAAGAGTGTACAAAACGTTGAAAACAGGTATACAAGACGATTTTTACATAAAATCCTGTTGACATGAAAACTCTGGCGTGTTATCTTTGTGTCACAGGCCGTGTAACGTTTCACGAGAAACAGCAAAACCGATTCCCCGAACGGCAGGGGACCCCGCCCACGGGCCTGTGGGCAGCGTAAAAACAAGAAGGAGGAGTTTTTATGACGCAGACCTCGCCAGCTGCTGCATGTCAGCTGGACGCTATCCCGGTCCACCGCAAAAGCCTCGGCCAACGGCTGCGGGAAAACTGGCAGCTCTATGTGATGCTGCTGATCCCCGTGGTGCTGACCATCGTTTATAAGTACTGGCCCATGTACGGCATCCAGATCGCCTTCCGCGATTTCAAGGCAAGCCGGGGCATCACCGGCAGCGAGTGGGTCGGTCTGTACTGGTTTGAGCGGTTCTTCACCGCACCCAACTGTGTGCGCATGATCAAGAACACCGTGCTGCTGAGCCTGTACAGCCTGCTGTGGAGTTTCCCCATCCCCATCATCCTGTCCCTGTGCATCAACCAGCTGCGCTTTGCAAAGTTCAAGCGGGTGGTGCAGACGGTGCTGTATGCGCCCCACTTCATCTCCACCATGGTCATCTGTGGTATGATCAAGATCTTCCTCAGCCCCTCGGGTGGTCTGCTGAACCTGATCCTGGGCACCAGCGTGGACTTCCTCTCGGAGAGCACCGCATTCCGCACCATCTATGTGGCCTCCGGCATCTGGCAGGAAGCTGGCTGGGGCACCATCATCTATATGGCTTGTCTGGCTGCTGTGGACACCAGCCTGTACGAAGCCGCTAAGATCGATGGCGCGTCCATGTTCCAGCGCATTCTGCACATCGACATTCCGGAACTGGTACCCATGATCGTGCTGCAGCTCATTATGAGCGTAGGCAACCTGATGAACGTGGGCTTTGAAAAGGTGCTGCTGCTGCAGACCGAACTGAACAAGGCCACCAGCGACATCATTGCCGTGTACGTCTATGAACAGGGCATCATCAATGCCAAGTACAGCTATTCCACCGCTGTGGGTCTGTTCAATACGGTGGTCAACATCATCCTGCTTATCATCGTCAACCGCATCGCCAAGAAGGCGGCAGACGTCAGCTTTGTGTAAAGGGGGCGAACCGTTATGGCAAAAAACATTGCAGCATCCCGTCAAAAGAAGCCCGGCGGTCTGTCCGATAAGGTCAGCGACATCGTTTTGGTGGTCATCTGCGCCGCCGTCATGCTCATCGTGGCTTACCCGCTGTACTACGTTCTGGTGGCATCCTTCTCAGACCCCTACGACGTGTACGCCGGCAAGACCTTCCTGCTGCCCAGCCAGTTCACCCTGAAGGGCTATCAGGCGGTGTTTGCAGACAGTGCGCTGTTCTCCGGTTTTATGAACAGCATCAAGTACACCGTCATCGGTACCATCTACTCGGTGGTTATGATCTATCTTGTGGCTTACCCGCTGAGCGTGAAGGATCTGCCCGGGCGCAAGTACATCAGCCTGTTCTTCGTCATCACCATGTATTTCGGCGGCGGTCTGGTGCCTACCTACCTCATCGTCAAGCAGACCGGTCTGCTGGGCAGTATGTGGGCGCTGTTCCTGCCCGGTGTGGTAGCTGTGGGCAATGTGATCATCGTCCGCAACTTCTTTGAGAACAATATTCCCCGGGAGCTGCTGGAGGCCGCCGAGATCGACGGTGCCTCCAAGTGGACCGTCTTTGTAAAGATGGTCATCCCCCTGAGCCGTTCCATTATGGCCGTTATGGTGGTGTACAGCATGGTGGCCTACTGGAACGACTGGTTCACCGCTCTGATCTACCTGAGAGCCGATCAGGCTCCGCTGCCGCTGGTGCTGCGCAACATCCTGATCAAGAGCTCTACCAGTGCCAGCCAGTCCTCTATGGTAGCCGGCGGCTTTGCGGAGTTGAATAAGCTGACCGAAATGATCAAGTTTGCTTCCATCATCGTGGCCGCCGCCCCCATGCTGATCGTTTACCCCTTTGTACAGAAGTATTTTGAAAAAGGCTTCATGGCCGGTGCGGTCAAGGGCTAAAATTGCGACCGCGGCCTGCGGCCGAAACAGGGAGCAATTTTTGGCGCAGCGGTCTGCAAGACGCGAGACCCGCCCAAGGGTCGAAGCGGATGCAGGGCACCGCAAGAGGTTTTAAACGACCGCTGCCCATCCCAGAAAACGAAAAGAACCTGACACAACATTATAGATAAGGAGAAACAACCATGAAAAAGATGATCTCTCGCCGCAATTTCCTGAAGGTTTGTGCCGTTGCCGGTTCTGCCGTGGCGCTGTCTGCCTGCGGCGGCAGCAAAAAGCCTGCTGCACCGGACCCCTCCAACACCGACCAGACCAGCTTTGATATCGTGGGCGGTCAGTCTGCCCTGAGCCCCGGCTACAACGACAACGAGGTGCTGAAGAAGCTGGCAGATAACGTGGGCGTCAAACTCAACTACGAGACCATGAGCGACTCCCTCAGCGAGCAGGTGAACATTCGCATTGCAGGCGACCAGCTGCCGGACGCCTTTATGGGTGTGGGCTTCTCCAACTACGATATCGCCAACTATGGTGCAGACGGCACCTTCCTGGACCTGACCCCCTATATCAACGCCGAGATCATGCCCAACCTGACCAAGATCCTGGACGAGCACCCCAACATCCGTGCAGCTATCACCATGAGCGACGGCTGCATCTACGGTCTGCCCGCTGCCGAGCAGATGGGCACTGCCGGCATCGGTGACGACGAGGATTACAGCATCTTCACCATTCCGCAGTTCTCCATGATCAACAAGCGCTGGCTGGACGAGCTGGGGCTGGCAGTGCCCACCACGCTGGACGAGCTGCACACCGCCCTGAAGGCCTTCAAGGACAACGATATGTCTGCCAAGGTCTACGGTAATGCACCCGGCAGCACCATCCCCATGTCCACCGGCTTTGACGAGTGGTGCTGGGGTCAGAACATCTTCTACGCAGGCTTCGGCTTCACCAACTGGCCTAACGATGTGTGCAACGATCTGGTTCTGCAGAAGGACGGCAAGTGCCGCTTTGTCTGCGCCGAGGACAACTACCGCAAGGCGGTCACCTACTTCCACGACTGGTACGCCGAGGGTCTGATGGACGTGGAGATGTTCAGTCAGGATGCCAACCAGCTGCTGGCTAAGGGCGCACAGGGCTATCTGGGCGTTTCCACCTGGTGGTACATCGAGGAACTGATGGGCGATTACGCCAAGGACTATGTGTTCCTGCCCGTGCTGGACGGCCCGGACGGCACCCACAACGTCACCGTACGTACCGGCGGCGGTACCAACAGTGGCAACCTGAATGTGACCAACAAGTGCCAGAGCCCTGCCAACCTGCTGAAGTTCTTTGACCAGTGGTATGACGGCGAGACCGTGATGCAGCTGCAGTACGGCCCCATTGGCGTGTTCTTCACCGAGCAGGACGCCAACGGCAAGTGGAAGTCCATCACCGAGGAGGAGGCCAAGGCAAAGTACAACAAGGGTGCCGGTGAGTTGAAATCCACCTACGAGGTCTGGGGTCCCAAGCTGATCCTCAGCGAGTACTACGATGAGTATTTCTACATGGAGGACCGCGCCATCGAGCGTCTGACCGACCTGAAGGACTATTGGATGCCCTTTGTGGATGACGCCACTACCTACCCCATCGACTGCGTGTTCACCAGCGAGGAGTTGGACACCATCGACCGCTACCGTGCTGATTTTGAGAACGCAGTCTCTGAGCAGGAAGGTCTGTGGCTGAAGGACGGCGGCCCCTCCGACAGCGAGTGGGCAGCTTATCTGGACACCCTGACCAATAGCTGCGGCATGGATAAGCTGCTGGCAGCTTACCAGAGCGCATACGACCGCTACAAGGCGAACGCCTGATTTTGTAATGCAAGGAGGCATCCGCGATGCCAAGTGAAATTTTGAACAAAGCCCGTGCCTACGAGGCCGAGCATGGCGCTGCCATTTCCCCGGCGGAACGCCCTGCTTACCACATGACTCCCTATGTGGGCTGGCTGAACGACCCCAACGGTTTCTCTTATTATAAAGGGAAGTATCACCAGTTCTATCAGTATAATCCCTACGATGTGCGGTGGGCGCCCATGCACTGGGGGCACGCGGTCAGCACCGACCTGCTGCACTGGGAGTATCTGCCCTGTGCACTTGCCCCGGATTCCCCGGTGGACAACGGCCCCGGCTGCTTCTCCGGCTCTGCCACCGAGATGGATGACGGTAAGCAGCTGCTGATGTACACCAGCGTGATTGCAGAAAAGCAGCCCAATGGGGAGATGCGGGACATCCAGACCCAGAGCATTGCCATCGGTGACGGTCTCGACTACGAAAAGCCTGCCTGCAACCCGGTGCTGACCCAGAAGGATCTGCCGGAGGGCTTCAGCAAGTTCGACTTCCGGGACCCCAAGATCTGGCGTGAGGCCGACGGCACCTACTCTGCTGTCACCGTCTGCCTTGCCGAGGATGGCAGCGGCGCAGCGGCACTGTTCCAGAGCAAGGACGGCTTCGACTGGCACTTTGTCACGGTGCTGGAACGCTGCAACAATCAGTACGGCAAAATGTGGGAGTGCCCGGACTTCTTCCCGCTGGATGGCAAGCAGGTCTTGATGCTCGGCCCCATGGAGATGCTGCCCAAGGGCGAGTTCCACAATGGTCACAACGTCATTGCCTTCATCGGCAGCTATGACGAAGCCACCCACACCTTCACCAAGGAAAACGTGCAGCTGATGGACGGCGGCATCGACTTCTACGCCACCCAGACCACCCTTGCCCCGGATGGCCGCCGCATCATGACCGCATGGCTGCAGACCTGGTCGGACACCGAGGATAAGCCCAAGGGCTGCAAGTGGTTCGGGCAGACCATCTGCCCGCGCGAACTGCACATCAAGGACGGGCGCATTGTTCAGACCCCGGTACGTGAACTGGATGCAGTTCACGGCAAGCGCACCTTCCACGAAAATGTGACGGTGCAAAACGAAACTTCTCTGGAAGGCATCAAGGGTCGTGTGGCGGATCTGACCGTTACGGTGCAGCCCGGCGAATACCGCTCCTTCACCCTGAAGCTGGCCGCCGATGCAGACCATCACACCAGCCTGACCTACGACCCCTACACCTCGCAGCTGACGCTGGATCGCAGCTATGCCGGTTCCCATGCCGACATCGTGCATACCCGCAGCTGCAAGGTTCGCAGCCAGAACGGTGCACTCAAGCTCCGCATCCTGCTGGATAAAAACAGCGTGGAGGTCTTTGTCAACGACGGTGAGCAGACTATGACCGCATGGATCTACACCCCCCAGTCTGCCGATGGCATCACCTTTGCTGCCGATGGCAAAGCAACTGTTACGGTGGAACAGTTTGAACTGAATCTATAACCTGATATTCCCTTCATTTCTCTTTCATCAATACAGCCCCGCTTTGGTTTCTTCTTCACCAAAGCGGGGCTGTTGTTGCTTCTATGTAAGGTTAGTCCTCTAATCTGCCGTGTTCGCAGCCAAGGGAGAGGTAGCGTTCCATCTCGCCACTCAGCACCATCTGTGCATACTCCAAGGGCTTGTTGTAGAGCAGCCAGTCCAGTTCTGCCCGCTGTGCCGGGGTGTTGCCGTACTCGTCCTCAATGGCGGTGCAGTCGATGGCAACGGCAGAGCCGTCCGCAAATCGGGCTTCCACCCGGGCAGTGTCCATGTTGTAGCGGCAGGAAAGCAGTTTGTTCATAGGAAATCTCCTTTTATATAGAGTGGTGTCAGTTCGATTGTCCATATCCCTGCCAAGAATCAATGTTGATGTACATTTGATGTATGGTATAAACTGGTAATTTGAGGTGCGTCATTCGCCGGACAAAATCGGCTCATTTTCACCCCATTGCATAAAAATCAGGTGCCGTTTTCAGGGGCTGATTTTGGCTCTGCACATTTTTGCACACTTTTTGCACACCGGAATAGCTGGATAACAGATGCAAGGAAGAACATCGTGTGCAGATAATGCAAAGGATGCAAGGTGTAAAATCACGGCAAAACGCTAAAAACAACGAAACTGCGTGATTCTGAAAATTGACGGATGTTGCACATCGGTTTCTCTTAATCAGTGGGCCCAGGGTTCGAGTCCCTGGAGGTGCACCAGATATTGAACGTCAAATCGTAAGATTTGGCGTTCTTTTTTGTTATGTAACCCCGAAAAATCGGGGTTTGCACGGTCGGCTTTTTCGTGGGAATCCTCTGCATGGGCTGGAATTGCTTTGAAATGCGTGGTAAATTTTGCATCAGGTCAGCAGTGCCAGACGGAGCTGCGCCTTTACTTCGGGGTCAGCATTCTTCAGAAGTTCCAGCAGGGCAGTCATAGAGATGGTCGGTTCGCCTTCGGCGGGTACAGCCTGCGGGCTGGGGCTTTCGGACTTAGCGTAGAAGCCTTCCTCGAACTTCTTACCCAGTTCTACACGAGAGGACTGCTGGATATGGGCGTAGGTGTTCACCAGCATATCTGCCGTAGCGTGTCCTGTGGTGCCCTGAACGGCCTTCACATCGCCGCCGGAGATCATCAGCTGATAGGTGGCACTGGAATGGCGCAGACCGTGAAATACGATACGCGGAAATTCCGGGTGTGCATCCTGCCATTTGAGGAACTTTTTGCGGATCAGCACAGGCTCCACCGCCAGACCGTTGGGCAGACGGAACAGCATTCCACTGTCATGGTAGCGTGTCGGGTCTTTCCTCTCGTCTGCCGCCAGCTGATTCAGCCACTTCTTCAGTTCCTCTTTCAGAGCAGAAGTCATGAAGATGGTACGGCAGGAGGATGCGGTTTTGGTGCTTTTCAGGATGAGGGAAGTGGTGCTGCGCTCCAGCTTGTCCGGGAATACCTTGATGATGCAGCCATCGTCCACTTGGTTTAGGGCTTCTTTTCGCACTCGCTGCATGGACTTGTTGATACGGAAGGTTCCGATGCCATCCGCAGCATCAAAATCCAGATCTTCCGGGGTCAGACCTACGATCTCGCCCTCTCGCAGTGCGCCCACCAGTGTGAGGTGGACTGCCAGATGCAGGATGGAGTCCTCCATGCTGTCCAGAGCCGCCCTCATTTCCTCTACCGTCCAGATGGTGCGCTCCTGCGTAGACTTCTTGGGGCTGTCCACGGGAACAGGGCTTTTGACAAGAATGCCCCACTCTACGGCATACTGGAAGGCTGTTCCCAGCAGCCGGTGTACCTCATGGATCGTTGTGCCGGAAAGGAATCGCTGCTTCTGCTTTTCGGTCAGTTCCTGCTTCTTTCCCTCGATATACGAACCGCAGGGCGTTTTGCTCAGGGTCGTGTAGAGGTTTTCCATGTGGTAGGGCTTGAGTTTCTGCATCTCCATGCTGCCGATATAGGGGATAATGAGATTCTGAATGGTGGAAAGGTTGGATTCGTAGGTTTTGGGTGCCCACTTGTGCTTGCTACACTGCTTGGGCAGCCAATCCATGAGAAACTCTGCCACCGTTACCGAGGACGGGATCAGAAAAGTGCCTGCCGCCAGTTCATGCTCGATTTGCTTTTTTCGGTTCGTTGCCTCCTCTTTTGTGGGAAAGCTCTCCCATTTGTCGCAGCTCTTGCCGTGCTCATCTTCGTAGGTGTAGCGGACGCTGTAAGAGTTGCCTCGCTTCGTAATATATGCCATACTGTTGCCTCCTTATCAAGCTGCCCGGTAGAGCCACGCATCGAAGCTGTCCTTCGGCACACGGATGCTTCCGCCTACTCGCAGGACACGGAATTCGGTAGTGCTGTTGCACAGATTGTAAGCAGAGCGCAGGCTGATGGCCAGCATTCGTGCGATCTCTTCCACCGTGTACACCAGTTTCGTGGTTGCCGGGCTGTCAGTCGGAGACTTGACGGCATTGGTTTGAGTGGCCACTTCCATTGTAGTGGGATTCGAGTCCTTTTGCAAGAACTTTTTCGTATAATCGGAAGATTGCACAGGGACGGTCATAGAATTACGGTCAAAATCCATAAGCATTGCTCCTTATATTGTCATATCATCTAAAAATTCAGCTTAAAGTTCTACATCTTGCCCACGCTTACGGTTTTGCTGCGGCACATTCATGGTGTGCTCCTGCTTGGGGGCAAGAATCTTTTCCAGAAAGCCACGCACCAGTTCGGGCGCACGGTGGAGAGCATCCAGATAGGGTTTCACGTCGTACCACAGGTCGTGGTACTTGTTGCTCCAACGAACGGCCTCTTTCTTGGCGGTGGAAAGTTCTTCTTTCAGGCGGCGGTTCTCCACATCCATCATATAGCCATGGTCGGCCTGTTTTTTCAGCATGGAAAATTCTTCTTCGGTCAGCGAATAGTTGCCGAGAAAGGTGCGCTTACCAATATAATCCAGATCGCGCGCATGAATGAGGGCTTCTTTTGTGAGCGTGACCTTTT
>OCHA01001416.1_pt1 | contig 18457 bp, 5 predicted proteins | sample 1538591 | NCBI WGS metagenome assembly OCHA01 (sample SAMN04571710, study PRJEB22368) | human gut metagenome | biome: human gut; material: stool | host: Homo sapiens | place: Luxembourg | collected 2012-09-06 | reverse complement strand
TACTTGCCGTCCTTCTTCTCCTTTTCGTCCTTTTCAAGACCCTTGGAGGCGCTGATGGTAAGATAGCCGCTGTCGAGCTTCAGCGATACATCTTCTTTCTTGAAGCCCGGCAGGTCGATGTCAAGCTCGTAGCTGTTGTCTGTTTCACGGACATCGGTCTTCATCACGTTCTTTGCGTGCTTGCCGTAAAGCGGATCGTTCTTACCGCCGAATACCGACGGCATATAGAAGTCATCATTAAAGAAATTGTCAAATAAGTTTTCATTGAAAATTGCGGGTAACATATGTCATTCCTCCTTCCCTATATCGGACGGTCGGTTTATTATCCGACCGTGTAACTGCTATGTGTGTGCCTGCTGTCGTTTATTCGATAGCGATAACATTATCCGTTTCGACCTGAGGTGCGGCTTTAGGAACAGATATCTTCAGGATACCGTCCTCAAACTTAGCGTTTACGTCCTTAGCCTGTACGCCGTCGCCTACATAGAAGCTCCTGCTGCACTGACCCTCGTAACGCTCACGTCTGATGTACTTGCCGTCCTTCTTCTCCTTTTCGTCCTTTTCAAGACCCTTGGAGGCGCTGATGGTAAGATAGCCGCTGTCGAGCTTCAGCGATACATCTTCTTTCTTGAAGCCCGGCAGGTCGATGTCAAGCTCGTAGCTGTTGTCTGTTTCACGGACATCGGTCTTCATCACGTTCTTTGCGTGCTTGCCGTAAAGCGGATCGTTCTTACCGCCGAATACCGACGGCATATAGAAGTCATCATTAAAGAAATTGTCAAATAAGTTTTCATTGAAAATTGCGGGTAACATATGTCATTCCTCCTTCCCTATATCGGACGGTCGGTTTATTATCCGACCGTGTAACTGCTATGTGTGTGCCTGCTGTCGTTTATTCGATAGCGATAACATTATCAGTTTCGACCTGAGGTGCGGCTTTAGGAACAGATATCTTCAGGATACCGTCTTCAAACTTAGCGTTTACGTCCTTAGCCTGTACGCCCTCGCCTACATAGAAGCTTCTGCTGCACTGACCCTCGTAACGCTCACGTCTGATATACTTGCCGTCCTTCTTCTCCTTTTCGTCCTTTTCAAGACCCTTGGAGGCGCTGATGGTAAGATAGCCGCTGTCGAGCTTCAGCGATACATCTTCTTTCTTGAAGCCCGGCAGGTCGATGTCAAGCTCGTAGCTGTTGTCTGTTTCACGGACATCGGTCTTCATCACGTTCTTTGCGTGCTTGCCGTAAAGCGGATCGTTCTTACCGCCGAATACCGACGGCATATAGAAGTCATCATTAAAGAAATTGTCAAATAAGTTTTCATTGAAAATTGCGGGTAACATATGTCATTCCTCCATTCATTACTAAGCGGTCTGTGCTTTTAAACGCAGTGCCGATCATTTGCTGCCCTTGTACCTTCCAGAGACCCTCTCTCTTTCTTTGTACAACTACATTATAGCACACTTTTTAGCACTGTCAATAGTAGAGTGCTAAATTTCACAAAATCTTCTTAAAAGTATAACAATTTTGACATTTAAGGGCGGAAATGCGAAAAATAAGTGCGTGAATGTTGGGGATATTAATATTGAAATGCAAAAAAGCCCTCTCTTAAGCACGTTGTGCTTAGGGGAGGGGTTATAGCTTTTAGTGTGGGGCGAGACGGCGGATGTACTCTTGAGAGGGTTGTGGGAATGGAGATGGTCGGTGCAACGGGAGGGGCAAGCCCACTCCCCTACGAAAAGTGGGTGGGATAGTGCGGTTTTGGAAGAGTCAATGTTAGAGCAGTTGCACAGATGCACTCACGAAAATATTAACACCTTGTCGGTTAGTATAATGTTTTAAGCGGTGATGGCGATATGTTTAACGGTGCGGATTCAATAATCGGTTTTTTACAGAATGATTATGTTAATTTTGTTGCATAAGTCTTGACGGCTCGTGATAATCGGGGTCATTGATAAGATGAGAATTTATGGTGGAGTTGTTTATGATACAGCCTTTGTTCATAAAGCCTATATCGAGCGAGTAAACGCCTGAGGATGAGCTTGATTTTATATCGCTGTTCTTTATAAGCAGAGAGCCTTTTCCTTCTGCGCTTCCTATGCCTGCGACAGCATCGCCTTCAACGTGTACGGTGATGTCGGAGTCGGATATGACGGTGTCGCATGCTGTTTTGCGGCAGCCTACGGCCGAGCCGCACAGCGCATTGAGCGACAGATTAAGGGTGGAGTTTTTGATATTTATCCTTGACGGAGTGCTGCCGTCAAGTGCCGCCAGCGAACCTATACAGCCCGCACGTTCTCCGAGCGAGCGGATAAGGAACGTTGTGCCGTCTGCTTTTATATCGGTATATCCGCAAAGAGAGCCGACAGCGAGTGCGTTATTGCCCGAACAGCTTATATCTATCGTAGCGTTGCCGGTTTCTATGCCGCAGCTTCCGTCACAGGAGCCTGCACCGATACAATCCTTGCCGGTGGAGGACATTTTGATATTGCCACTGAGCAGCTTTATGGGCGTTTCACAGGGGGAAACACCGCCGCCGATACATATGCCGTGGTCGCCGTTTGCCTGCAGTTCAACATTGCCGTTAATATCTATCGTAATCTCGCCGAAGGTATCGTTGTAGCCGCTGCCGATACAGCAGCCGTCATTACGGTAGGAGTCAATGTAGAGATTGCCGTTGCCGGTTATAAGCAGTTTTGATGAGCCGGGAACGGATATTCCGTCATAGCTGAGAAAATCGGTTCCTTTTATTTCGAGCGTGGTGTCGGAATTTTCACCAAGACGTATGCACTGGCGCAGAGCGCCTTTTATGTTGGCGTTTTCGAGTATTATGTGTGACTTTGAGCCTTCTGCGGTCTTGATAACAAACGACATAACATCACAGCCGTTTGCGTAAAGGTGTGCTGTGGCGTTTTCGACTATAACTCCTGTGTATCTGCCTGACAGCAGTTTTTCTATATCGAGATGCTCCTCGCAACCGTCGTGGACGATGTAATCACGGGCCTTTTTTATTTCGGGGCGGCACATATTGAGCATACGCATCTGCTCGGCGACAGCGTCGGGTATATCGGGAACGATCTCCTTCTGCGGCTTTGCGGTATAGAAGCCCTGAATGAAATCTACTCCTCTGCGTATGGTGACGCTCATTTCGTCATAGGTTTCGACACCCTCCGCAAGCACCTTTATATTGTTCAGCCTTGCGAAATCAATGATGCCTGTGAGGAAGTGCTGTTTCTTTACGTTTGTGTTGATGTCGGCTATGAGGGAGCGGTCAACTTTTATGACATCGGGCTGAAGGCTCAGCACAGCGGCAGTATTGGAGTATCCGCTTCCGTAATCGTCAATGGCTATCATACAGCTCTTTGACTTGAAAAGGTAACGCAGGCTTGCTATCTTGTCGCCTGTAAGGTCTGCCTGCTCTGTAAACTCGATAACAAGCTGTGACATGATATTTCCGTATTTTTCGCAGAGCCTGTTGAAATCGTACTCCGTAATCATACTATCTGGTATTGAGTTTAAGAATATCTTCTTTTCACCGAAACGGGCACGGTTTGCGGAGATTATCTCCAGAACGTTTTCGAATGTGAGCCGTTCGATATCATAAAGCCTGCCGTGTTCTCTTGCTATCCTGAGCACCTCGAGAGGCGACGAATTTTTCGGCCGCATAAGCGCCTCGTAAGCGTAAACGGAGCCGTCAACGGTAGACACTATCGGCTGGAAGCAGTAGCTGAAATTGTTATCGTAAATAAGTCCTGTCAGGAGCTTTGAATCAGAATAGCTGTTGCATTCGGCTACATATTCTTCCGCTGAGAACTCTCTTTTTATACTGCCGAGCGCCTTTGCTCTGAAAAGGGCGAAATCGGCATAGTTAATCATCATATCTATAGTAGCCGCCTGCGAGGGATACCAGCAGTAGCCTGCGGTTATCGTATATGCTTCGCTCCGTGTTTCGATGGTGTTGCCGAATTCATCGGTCAGCTTGCAGCGTGCAACGGCATCGTACATCTTTTTCATAATGTCGGATATTTCGGACTTTGTCATCTGTCTGAAAAATATGAAAAAATCCTTATAGCTTTTCACGCCGATTATAACGTTATCGGAAATAAAGCGTTTTATCGCATTTGCCGCAGTTGCAACGCACAGTGCGGTTTTATCGTAATTCAGCTCGCTGTCTACACGCTCTATGCCGTTGATGTGTATCGCCGCCATACAGCACTGTGCAGTACCGCTGATCTCTGAGAGCATACTGCGTACACGTTTTATGAAGTAGTCACGGGTATACATACCTGTGAGCATATCATATTCATTGGCGTTATCCTTGTGTGAACGGGCCTCCATTATCTGTGTTACGTCCTGCACAAAGCCGAGCATATAATCCGTGTCATATACAATCTTGATTTTTATATAGCTTGTTTCGCCGCCTGCGGTATACATATATATGTTCTTGTAGTCTTCTATCTGATTCTCGTTAAGGCTGTCAAGCAGTGCGTAGAAGCTGTCCTTGCTCATATTATCGCCTTCTATATGGAGCATAGAGGCGACGTTTTTATCGTAATATGCCTTATTCGAATCGTGCGGCAGCTTGAAAACACCTATAGTGGGAAAGTTGTCGAGAAATATATTCCAGTCGTGTCGGCTGTTTCCGTCTTTATCAAAAAAGCTCATATAAATTCCTCCGGTTTACACAGATTACCAAGTTCATTATACAAGTTTTTACCACAAAAGTCAATCTTATTTAAACAAAATGCACAAAATAAACAAATTATCAGGTCGATTTTGTACATTTTTGAAAATGGAAAAGCCGTGCGGGTGTTACAGCGGTTTTGCTTTCAGACAGTAAAAATCTTTTTTCTTACAATTTTGCAAGTTAGCGAAATAAGGAAATAATTTGCTGTATAATCATAGTAAGAAGAACTGTCGGTTTAACTGCTTATTATGGCGGTTATAGCGGCAATCTGAGGAAGGGTGGTATTTATATGGCATTTATGAAGAAGAAAACAAAGCAACGATGCAAAACCATCCTGTCGTTATTCTTTGCGCTGACGCTGATAATGTCGGCGGTCACCTTTGCGGTATCCGCCGCAGAAGCGGCGGCGCTGTCGGTACAGCTGAAAACCGACAAGGAGGAATATACGGCGGATGAGGATATAGCATTAACGCTTGAGATCAGAAACGGCAGTACGGGCAGGCTTGTCGATATTGCTTACGATATTACGGCACCGGACGGCTATGAGCTTAAAAGCGGAAGTGCAAGCGGCGGTGAAACGGAGCTTCTTGCGGGAGGAACGCTGAAGTTTGACAGCGTGTATTCTGCGGTAAAAGCGACTCCGGATAATCCTTCGACAGACGGAAGGATAAATCCGACCGTGCCGCTTATATCGGCGGTAATATGCGCTGCGGCGCTTGTTGCGCTCAACAGGAAGAAGGCAAAGAAAATGCTCGCCTCGCTGCTGTGCGTATCCTTACTTTTGACGGCACTGCCGCTTGATGTTGCCGCAGAGGAAATCGGCAAAGCTGCGGCTGATACCGCAGATGTGACGGTTACAAAGGATATTACCGCAGGCGGTGCGAAAAAGACGTTTACCGCACGGGTAACGGCAGGTAAAACCGCCGACAGCGTAACTGTTACATATGATACGCTGGGCGGAAATAAGATAGACAGCGTTACGCTTGCCGCCGGAGAAACTATAGGCAGGCTCCCCGAAGCGATAAAGAAAAACGCTGTCAATAACGGCTGGTATCTTGACAAGCAGTGCTCGACACAGTTCTATGAGGACGAGCCAGTAAACAGTGATATAACGCTTTATGCGGGATATGACGAGGATAAGATAAAGCCGGAAACGCCGGATTACAACGAGATAACCATATCGGACGCACCTGAGGACTTTTCATTCTCGCTTATCTCATCACAGAGCATAACGGATGATAATTTGCAGGACGTTATCAGTATTGAAAATCAGTTCGGAGAAATGCCGCTGCTCAAAGTTGAAAATACAGGCAGCGGAGTATACACTGTAAAGCCTGTTATCAACTGGACGGAAGGCGGCGCATATGTGCTGAGCCTTATAGATAACGGGGTGCGGTTTGACGGCATCAATTCCGACATTATGCCTGACGAGAAGATAAGAACCATTACGCTTTTCATTTACAGGGAAGAAACGAACAACGTAGTTCTGAAGGACGGCATAGTTACTATCCCGAAAAGCCGGATAAGAGAAGATGACGATAAGGAGCATATCTATTTATCACGCAGTGAATTCGAGGCGCTCTCGATACACGAGGGTACGGTAATATTCGCTGACGACGCTGAAGAACCGAGCTATCTGAACGTTGTGTCGTATGAGCTTTTCGGCGATGAATACAAGATTCTCACGGTCGGCAGTGATGTTGACGATATATACAAAGAACTTGATATTTACTTCAAGGAAAAGTATGTTGAAAACGATGTGCTTGCCGAGGCGATAGACACGGAAAAGCTGGTAGAACAGCTTTATGCAAGCGAAGGAACACAGCAGCTTACATATATGCTTGCCGCCGCTGTATATGACAGCAAGACGGTAAGGGAGCTTGGCGACGGCAATGCACCGTTTGAGCTTATGTCCAACACATATATGGACGGGGTAAACTGGAACGACAAGCAGATAAAGCTGAATGTAAAGGAACTTCTCGAAGGGCTTACAATCAGCGCTAAGGTCGGTACGGCGAAGAACACTAATTTCAAATGCATAAACGGTTTCCCGAATGAGCAGGACTGGACGGCGCTCAACATCACATTCAGCTATGAGATGACGCTTAAAAACAAGGTAAAGCTGGAGGCTGAGGTAAGCATCAGCGAATACCTTATCATAGGCGTAGGCGGCACTCTCAGCTTAAAGCGTGACTTCAATGTGAAGTTCCTGCCCTTGTCGCAGACGGATGTAACATTCAAGATACTTGTCTGCTCGGCAGATGAGGAAGAGGACGATAAGCAGCAGGATAACGAAGAAAAGAGAGATGTTTCCGTTGAGATAGAAGCCATAATGAACGGCGAGGATAAGGAAAGCGGAAATATCATAAAAGACGTGCGTGAAATGCTCGAAAACAAGGGCGGAGCCATAAGGCTATGCGAGGTGAACCTTTTCAGCGCAACGTTTATGCCTATACTGCCGCTGTCTATAAAGACGGAGCTTAACTTTGTGGTTAATGTTTCGTTTGCGGCGGGTATCAGTATGGAAGCATCGGTGCTTCAGGCAAAGGGTCTTGGCATAAGAGGAAATATCAAGGAACCGTCATCTATAAACGTATACAGATTTATAATGGCGGGCGACGACCGTTACATATTTGATATGTACGCTTACGGCTATCTTGGCGTTGAGGCGGGCATCGAGGGTAAGGTATCGGTATCGCTTCTTGGTCTTAATGATCTCGGAAGTGTCGGTGCGGCACTTGAAATAGGCGCTTATGCCGACCTGTACGGTTATCTGCACTATCATTCGCAGGATATGCGACACAATAAATACTACGCTTCTCCGAAGGAACATTACCACGAGCTGCAAGGCGGAATATACTTCGAAATGGGCGTGTATATAAAAATCTCGATATTTGCGGAAAGCAAGCTGTTTAAGAAAAAAGCGGAGCTTGCAAAGCAGTTCAAATTCCCGCTATTCAGCGTAGGCGACAAATATATCTATGCGGATAAGCCGACGCTTGAGGGCAATACCGACATAATACTGCGGGAAACGGATACGAATGTTTACGAGATAGACGGACTTATCCCTGCGCAAGGCACATATCTTGATATAACTACAGGCGATATTGTAACACGGCAGATGAGCAGCAGTGAGTTCAAGGCTGCCTGCTACAGCAAGTATTTCAAGGTGAGCAAGAGCGACGACGGCAAGATAACGCTCACGGTATCTCCCGACGCTCCGAGCAGATATACAAGCGGCTTGCTTAGCTGTATACTGCGCCTTTACTATACGGGCGGACAGAATCTGCTGTTCACATCCGACACTGAAAATCTGTACTATGACGCAGACAAGGGCGCTTATATCAGCAGAAAGCATATCGGCGACATTGGCGTATATTATTATCGCAAGGGGGTTGACTTCCCTCTTGAAGACAAGGATAAGACCGCAACGCTGAAGTTTGCGGTATCGGCTGACGGCAGGACTGAAATTGTAGATACGGTAACTGTAAGCAAGGGCGGATATGTAAGCGGCTATTCGCTTGCGGTTTCGACCTACTGTGATAAAAACGGCTATATCTATGATAAGTCGCTGTTTGATACAGAGATACAGCCGTACTACTGGCTCAGCAATGATATGACCATCACGCTTAACACATACACCGCACAGAAGCTGTACTCGGTGGAATACTTTGACACTGAAAATGACAGATGGGTAAGCGAACTGTGGGCGGTAGATTATCTTGACGATATAAAAATGTTCGACAGATATAAACAGTCTGTGAACAGCGTTACTCATTTTGCAAGCTTCGGTATCGACAGAGCGGATGGTATGAGATACCAGATGTATATGAAGGACGCTCTGGCATACAGATACTATGACAGCAGTTACAGCGGCAGTGTACACGGTCTTGATACGACTAAGCCGCTTGCGGTGAATTACGGCAGTGAAGAAGATCTGCAGTCGTTCAGGGCAGAATACGAAAAGCTGTACCCGACGGCCTACAGCATTATGCTCAAAGCAAACTATCTTGTAAGAAGATGCATAGTCGATATTTATAACGAGAGCGGTTATGCGGGCGCAAGATATGTTGAATACGGCACTGAGTTCAGAGTGCCGGATACATTTATCGACAACATCAACAGCAGTAAGGAAAATGAGCTTATCGGCTGGGATATTGACGGTGACGGCAAGGCGGATCTTGCTCCAGATGAAAAGATAACCGTTATGGGCGATATGAGGCTGAAGCCTGTAATGAAGCGAAAGCTGTACACGGTAACGGTAAGACTTGCGGATTATACCGAAAGAAAGTTTGACGTTATTTACGGCAAGTCTTTACCGCAGGAGCTGGAACAGCTTATAAACAGCATTCCCGACAGTCCGAAGCCGGACAGCGAGGATTCGTTCTACGAGCCGTCATATGTGCTTATAAAGAGCGACGTTACGGTAGGCGGTTATACGGCAGGCGAAACTGTAAGGTACAACGGCGATATAAGCATAATGCCGGAAAGCAATGTGTACTTTGAGATAGTTCCTGCGAAGCTGTATCACTACATAACGCTTATCGCAAACGATGGCGGCGGCTTCAGATATACCGATGAAAACGGTGCTGAAATAGAAACTGACAGGATAAGGACGGTTGTACAGGACGGTTACCGTTTTGCAACGGTGCTTTACGGATATTCTGCATTCGCACCTGAGGACACATATACTACCGAATATCTGCTGTCGTATTTTGTGGACGCAGACGGAAACAGAATCGGCAGTAACGATAATGTGAAGAAGCCCGGTACATACTATATGAAGTGGAATACCAACGACAGACGCTGTTATATAAACTATGACGTTTATATTTACAACGAGAACGGAGCGGAGGTTTCACACGAGGTAAAGTCCGAGTTTGACGGCTACAGACCCGAATATGACGAGCTTTGTAAAAAGTATGACGCCGAAGTTGAGGCACTTGCGCAGTATGATGACGAGTATTACACATATACTCTTAAGGAAGAGCCGATAAACGAAGAAAACACAACGATTGACGGCAAGACTTACAAGACTATAATTGTAAGGTGGAACAGAACGCCGAAGGAGTTTGATGTAACGTTTGACTATGACAACGGCACGGAAAACGAAACGGTAAAGGTAAAGTATGGCTATCTGTATCGTGCAACGGCAGGTGCTTTAAAGGATGATAAGTACAACGATTATGAGCTTGTCGGATTTGACCTTGACGGTAACGGCACAGCAGATGTGATGCCGGGTGAATCATTCAGAGTAACGGGCGATATGACGCTGAAGGCGGTATGGAAAGCTACCAACAAAATCTACAGCGTGGTGTTCTATGCTATGAGCGGTGAGTTTGATGACGGTACGGCAAGCTATGCGATAACGGGTAAATACGGCGACGCAATCTCACTGTCGGATATTCCTGTGCCGACAGGTACACAGGGCTATGAGTTTGCAGGCTGGGATAAAGCTGTACCGACGACATTCGGTAATGACGACGGTATTATAAAGACCGAGATCAAAGCAACATACAAGCTGAAAAAGATGACGATAACCTACCGTCTTGTAAATCTTGATACCAACAAGGTTTACGAAAGCTATAAAACAGCCAAGTTTGACTACGGAACGGTGTTCACGGCCGATATGCTTGAGGCATCTCCTGATACAGACGGCTGTCTGTTCGGCGGCTGGCTTGGCGAAAACGGCTATTCAGTCATCGGAAAAGAAATCAAGTCCGATATGACGCTGACGGGTACTATCACTCCTGTTTATGTCATCTATTCGCTTGACGGTGTTGAAAGCTCAAGGGAAAAGGCTAAAATCGGCGCTGAGGTCACAGTAAAGGAAAAAGCCGAAGGTTATCTTGAGTGGACAACGGACGATGTGACGGTTGACGGCGGAAAGTTCACGATGCCGTCGAAGAATGTATCGTTCACAGCCGAAAAGGATATGAGCGGTTATCTGACAGTTTCAAACGGCAGTGCAAGCACGATAATAGATACCGAAAGCAAGACGTTCATCAGCGGCAAGGCAAGCGGCTTTGAGTATGATACCGCTACAGGCATACTGACAGTGACCAAAAGCGGTCTTAAGCTGTCGGGTGTCGGAAAGAATATAATGCTGTATATTAAGCAAAGCGTTTCGGATATTACGTTTGAAAATCTTACGCTTACGGCAGGAGATATGAACGGCGTAAAGCCCGACGATTTCAGCAGCATAGGCGTAGGCGACGGAAGCGGCTCGGCTGACACATATCTGATGTTTGTAAGCTCAAACAGCCTTAAGGTGAACATAAACGGAAATGTTACGCTTTCGAAACGTAACACGGCGACTACAGAAAACCTGTTAGCGATAGATCAGGCGCACCTTGACTATGACGATGTAACTCCTATGAGTATGGAGTTTATCGGCGGTGACAGCCCGAATCTCACAGTAACGGGAAATACATACGCTATACAGAGTATTGGCAGTGTTGATTTCAGCGATATGATATTTACCGCAGCAGCTGAATATTACGGCGTACACGCTGAAACGATCCGCTTCGACAGATGCAGTATAACAACAACAGGGCTTGCGGGAACGGACATTCAATCGTCAACAGGCATATACAGCAACGACCTTTCGATCGTTGACTGCAGCTTAGACATAAGAACCGGAATATTCGGTGAAACGATCGATATTTCGGGTGCTACAGACGGAATAGTTACCTCCGGATATGGTGGGGCGGTTATGGTAAAGTGCAAGACAAAGGGCTGGTCGGAAACGGCAAGCGGACTGCTGACGGTGGCACTTGACAAGGGATGCTCCGTACTGTTTACGGTATCGGCAGGAAATTCGGCAATTCAGGCGTTTGACTTTGAGGGAGGGGAAAATAAGGTAGTTTCCTATCCGCAAACTACGGAGCCTGATAAGGAATTTGAGCTGACGAAGGATTTCTACTGGCTTCTTAAGGAGAAGAACGGTACGGCGCTTATAAATGAGATAAGATTCTCGGGTAAATAAACGAACAAGCGACCCCGACAGAGTTTTCTGTCGGGGTCGATGTTTTATATAAAAAGTCTTTTGATTGATGTGCTTCTTGTTGCATCGTTCGGCTCTGACTATGATAGCAAGCTACCGATAGTTCTTTTTGCGAGATAGCACTTCTCGGGTTCGCTATTCAAATGGGTACACTTGTCAATATGAAAGAGGGCGACAACCAAAGGGATCAGGGAAACAACTTCTAAGCAACTACAATCCCCACCGTAGTTGGCTCGGCTTGACCGAGCAACAGAACCTCCCCTTTTTCGAGGGATAGTGCGGTTTTGGAAGGGTCAGTGGTGTAAAGCAATCCCTCCGTCTTGACGGCAGAAAAGTTTACAATATAAAAAGAGTGGGCATATCGCAAGCAGAAAGCAACAAAGCAACAGTTTGTGCCTTGCCGTCAATCCACCTCCCTTTGACAAGGGAGGCAAGAATATGGTGTTTTTCGAGGGATAGTGAGTTTTTCGAAGGGTCAATGTCAGTGCAGTTGCACTGATACACTCACGAAAATATAAATGCCTTGTCGGTACGGAAAATGTTTTAAGCGGTGTTGGCGGTATGTTTAGATGTTCAACTTTAATAATAATTGTTTTTTGGCATAGCACGACCCCGACAGAGTTTTCTGTCGGGGTCGATGTTTTATTGACAGGTATTGAATATAGTAGTATAATTTAACTGATACCGTTAACAGCGGAAACTATTTTGAATCAAGGATGGTGTTACATGGGCGCTGTACTGACACTGGGCTGCGATATGATACCGAAAATCAATTTCGCAATGCAACAGAATTACATACCTTTCATAAGAAACCTTACCGTTGGCAACGAGGGCGATGAGGATATAAGCGATGTAAGGCTTACTATCGCTTTTGACCCGGCTTTTGCAAAGACCTTCACATACGATATAAGCTGTGTACCGTCGGGAAAGTCGGTTGAAATTTCACCGCTGAGGATAATTCTCAGCACGGAAATGCTGTTTTCACTGACGGAGGCGGTGTCGGGTACTGTAAGCTTTTCGCTTTCAAAAGACGAAAAAGAGCTTTACCAAAAGGATATTCCCGTTCAGCTTCTTGCGTTCAACGAATGGAGCGGTCTTGCGTTTGACCCGGAGCTTATTGCGGCATTTGTGACACCGAATCACCCGGAGATAGCGAAAGTCATATCAGAGGCATCGGTCTACCTTAAAAAGTGGGCGGATACTACTGCCTTCAGCGCATATCAGCGGCAGAATCCGAACTTCGTAAAACAGCAGATGGCGGCTTTATATGCGGCGCTGTGCGCAAGAAGGATAGCGTACAATATGCCGCCTGCCAGCTTTGAATATATAGGGCAGAAGATACGTCTTGCGAATACCGTGCTGGAGCAGAAGCAAGGCACCTGTCTTGATCTTGCGGTGCTGTATGCGTCCTGCCTTGAGGCTGTAGGTCTTAACCCTATCATTATATTCATAGAGGGTCACGCTTTCTGCGGCTGTCATCTTGAGGAGGAAACCTTTGCGGACTGCGCTACCGATGATGTGTCGGCTATAGAAAAGCGTATTGCGGCAGGGGCGGAGGAGCTTCTGCTCGTGGAATGCACGGATATGACAAAGGAGAATGTTGACTTTGACAAGTCGCTGAAGCACGGCAGGGATCATATGAATACACCGGGCGGCTTTATATGTGCGGTAGATATTGCCCGTACAAGAGGAAGCGGTATCCGTCCGATACCGCTGAGACTCGAACAGGCTCTGACGGCTGAAAACACAGAGAGCGACGGCACAAGGCGTATAAGAATGAGCGCACCGAGCGAGCTTGATATGTCGCTGTACGGAAAAGTGGCGCAGGGCAGTAACGAGCCTATGACAAAGCAGAAAATATGGGAAAGAAAGCTGCTTGATTTTTCGCTGAGAAATTCTTTGCTGAATTTCAGAATAAATAAAAGCACGGTCGAAATTATGGTGTCGGATCTGTCGCTTCTTGAAGATAAGCTGTCTGACGGAACGGATTTCCGAATCCTTGAGGCACCGTCAGAGTGGACGGTTTCTATGCGAGATGCTAAAACGTTTGAGATAGAAACCGATAAGGACCTTGTAAGGAATATAGCCGAACAGGAACTGAAAAACAAGAGGATAAGGACGTTCATGGACGCAGCAGAGCTTGAGGAGAGCCTTAAGAAGCTGTACCGTGCGGCTAAGGTGAGCATGGAGGAGAACGGCTCGAACACGCTGTTCCTGTCGCTCGGAATGCTCAGGTGGTTTGAAAGTGAAATGTCGGAAAAGGCGAGATATGCGCCTCTTGTGCTTATACCGATAGATATAGTCAGAAATGTCCGTGACAAAGGTTATATAATCAGAAGCCGTCAGGAAGACGCTCAGATAAACGTAACGATGATAGAGTATTTACGGCAGGATCACGGCATTGAGATAAACGGTCTTGATCCTCTGCCCGAAGACGAGCATGGCATTGACCTGCCGCTTGTTTTCAATACCGTAAGACAGGCGATAATGGGCAAAAAAACGTGGAATATTATCGAACACAGTTTTATCGGGCTGTTCAGCTTCGGTCAGTTTGTAATGTGGAACGATATAAGAAACCGCAGTGACGAACTTAAAAGCAACAAGGTGGTATCCTGCCTTATGGAAGGTGCGACAAGCGACGCACTGACGGGGGACTTTATTGCGGATACCGATATTGACAGCAAAATATCGCTTACGGATATTGCTGTCCCCGTTGACGCAGATTCTTCACAGCTGAGTGCGGTGGTTGCAGCATCGGCAGGAAGGAGCTTTGTGCTTCACGGCCCTCCCGGAACGGGTAAATCGCAGACCATCACCAATATGATAGCGAATGCGCTTTATCACGGAAAAAGCGTTCTGTTTGTGGCGGAGAAAATGGCGGCGCTGAGCGTTGTACAGAAGCGTCTTGCTAATATCGGGCTTGACCCGTTCTGCCTTGAGCTTCACTCCAACAAGACAAGTAAATCCGTTGTTTTAGCGGAACTTAACAAGTCGCTTGAAACGGCAAGGGTAAAATCTCCCGAACAACACGCCGCAGTTGCACAGAAGCTGGCACAGGAAAAGGCAAAGCTGAACTTTGTGATAGAGGCTCTGCACGAAAAGCGCAATTTCGGTGAATCGCTGTATACGGCTATCGAACGCTATGAGCAGTGTATGGCTGAAAAGGGAAAAATATCTATCGGCAGAGATGCTTTGCAAAATGCCGACGAAGGCACTATCGCACGATTTGAGGAAATTATATCGGAATATGTTGTCGCAATATCCGAGATAGGCGTTTATGCACAGCATCCGCTTATAAGATACGGCGGATGTGATTATTCCACAGAAATGCGTGACAGCTTCAAAAACGGCCTTGACAGACTTGCAGAGGAATACGGCAGGGCAGACGAGGCACTGAACCTTATAGCATCTGCTGTCGGCCTTGACGGAAATATCAGCCGTGAAAAGCTGAACGCCGTATCGGGTCTAATAGACGCTTGCGGCGAGGACGCACCTGTAATAAACGAGATATTGGGTACGGCGGATTTTGACGCTGTCGTTTCAAAGCTGAAAACGCTGTGTGAAACGGGAAAAGCATACAATGCGCTTTGTGCCGAAATCGAGAACGGCTTTGACAAGGCTGTGCTTTCATATCCTGCACAAAGTGCAAGGGTGAAATGGAAACAGGCGGAGGCTAAGTGGTTTTTACCGAAGCTGATAGGTCAGAACAGGCTGTATAAGGAGCTTAAAGTCTACAGTAAAAATCCTGCCGCATTTAAAAAGAGTGATGTATGCGGAGTATATGACAGGCTGATTGAACTGGCGGAAAAATCGGAGCAGATGGGGCAGATAATCCCGGCGCTGAATATAACGGGCGGAATATTGTCCGGTATGGCGACCGACTGGGATATGCTTTCAAGGGCGGTGCATAAGACAGAGGCAGTTTATGGGGCGGCGGCTTCAGACAGATTCAGCAACAGCGAAAAACAGCATATTATGAACGTGTTCGTGAAATGTTCACCGCAGGAAATTGCCGAATGTGCGAAAAATCTCGAGGCGGTAAGAAGCTATACGGAAAAATCCGACAGACTTGCTGAACTTTATTCGGTGAACACGGAATTTGAAGAAAGCGCCGATTGGCTTACAAGCGTCAACTCGGTATTTAAGGCGATTTCGGACAATATTTCGCTTGTAAAGAGCAAGGCGGCGTTCAACTTGGCGGATAAGCGGCTTTGTGACGCAGGGCTTGCGGCTGTGAGCCGTGCCTATAAAAACGGCACTGTATCGGCAGATAATATAAGACCGGCTTATCACTGCGAGCTTTATTATCAGCTGGCGCTTATGACTATCGCCGCAGACAAGCGGCTTGCCTCCTTCAACGGAAAGCAGTATGACGCTCTGATTGACGAATACAGAAGAACGATAAAGGAATATCAGAGGCTCACTATGCAGGAGCTTGCGGCAAGGCTGTCTGCAAATATACCCGTATCAGACGGTACGAGCGCCGCATCCTCCGAGATGGGAATACTGAAGAAGGCTATAAAAAATAACGGCAGAATGATGCCGCTCAGAAAGCTGTTCGATCAGATACCGACACTGCTCAGAAGGCTCTGCCCGTGTATGCTTATGAGCCCTATCTCAGTGGCACAGTATATCGACCCGTCATTCCCGAAATTTGACCTTGTGATATTTGATGAAGCGTCACAGCTTCCGACAAGCGAGGCTGTCGGTACTATAGCAAGGGGCGAGAATGTCGTTATAGTAGGCGACCCGAAGCAGCTTCCGCCTACGTCATTCTTTACAAGCAACCGTATTGATGAGGACAACAGCGAGCTTGAGGATCTGGAGAGCCTGCTTGACGACTGCCTTGCAATCTCTATGCCGCAGATGTATCTCAAGTGGCACTACCGCTCACGGCACGAGAGCCTTATCGCATACAGCAATATGAAGTATTATGACAATAAGCTGTATACTTTCCCGTCACCGAACGACCTTGTATCGCAGGTAAGGCTTATCCGTCCGGAAGGCTTCTATGACAAGGGCAAGACAAAGCAGAACAAGGCTGAAGCGGAGGCTATAGTCAATGAAATCATCCGCAGGCTGAGCGATGAAAAGCTGAGGAATGACAGCATAGGCGTAGTAACGTTCAGCTCTGTTCAGCAGAATCTTATCGACGATATGCTGGTTGATGCATTTGCAAAGAACCCGGATATAGCTGATTTTGACGCAAAGTGTGATGAGCCTGTGTTTATTAAAAATCTTGAAAACGTGCAGGGTGACGAGCGTGACGTTATACTGTTCTCGGTTGGCTACGGTCCTGATGAAAACGGAAAGGTTTCGATGAACTTCGGTCCGCTTAACCGTGACGGAGGATGGAGAAGACTTAATGTTGCAATCTCAAGGGCAAGGAAGGAAATGATAGTTTATTCCGTTCTGCGTCCTGAGCAGATAGACCTTACGAGAACACGCTCGGAGGGCGTTGCGGGGCTTAAGGGCTTCCTTGAGTTTGCAACGAGAGGTATGAATGTTATCGCAGGACGCACGGATATGTTCGCAAAAGCGGATGACAGCCTTGTAAGCGAGATAGCGAAGGGCATTGAAACGCTCGGATATAAGACGAGGTGCAACATAGGCTGTTCACAGTTCAGAATGGATATAGGTATAATTGATCCCGAAAATCCCGAAACATATATTCTCGGTATTATGCTTGACGGTGAAAACTGCCACAGAAGCGCAACCGCAAGGGATAGATTTGCGGTTCAGCCGGGTGTGCTTGAGGGGCTTGGCTGGAGTGTAATGCGTGTATGGACGCTTGACTGGCTTGACGACAGCAACGGAGTTTTACAGCACATAAAGCAGGCTGTTGAAAATGCACAGCATCCGCAGGAAAAGCCTGTCGGGGAAGTGAAGACAAAACAGGCGCCGGTATTTGAAACGGTCGAGAAAACACCTGCGCCGAATAAGGCAACGCTGTATGAAACGGCAGATATAGCGCCTGTCGGAACGCCAGAACAGTTTTATCTTCCCGAAACGGTTCCTGTTATACAGTCGCTTGCAGTGCTTATTTTGTCGGCAGAAGCGCCGATAAGCCGTAACGCTCTTGTGCATAAGCTGATAGGTGCGTGGGGCATAACAAGAAGCGGCGACCGCACGGACAAGGTGCTTGCCGATGTGTTCAGAATGATCGACAAGCGTATAACGATTGATGAGAACAATGCGTTCTTCTGGCTCGGCAAGCAAAACCCCGATACTTATGACATTTATCGTCCTGCCGATATTCAGGGCAACAAAAGGGAGCTTACGGAAATCCCGTCGGAAGAAATAATCTCCGCTATGACGGAGGTGCTTTCAGAGCAGATAGGACTTTCAAGAGCCGACCTTATTCGTGAAACTGCAAAGAAATTCGGCTACACAAGGCTCGGTACGGTGATGACCTCTACAATCGAGTTCGCAGTTGATAAGGCGGTAACGGGAGGTAAAATCAAGAATAACGGTGATAAATACACGTTCTGATCTATGGTGTGTCTGCCGGAGATTTGCATAATGATGCTATGATAATAAAAAGCACCCCGCTGTGTCGGGGTGCTTTAGTTTGTCGAAAAAGTCTTTCATTGGGATATACTTCTGTTATATCATTCAGCCCTGACTATGATAATAGGCTACCGATAGTTCTGTTTGTCGGACAGCACTTCTCGGGTTCGCTATTCGAGTGGGTACACCTGTCAATATTAACGAGGGAAAGAACCAAAGAGACTAGGGCAAGGGACTTGACAGCCCCTCTCCCTA
>OCHA01001376.1_pt1 | contig 19000 bp, 17 predicted proteins | sample 1538591 | NCBI WGS metagenome assembly OCHA01 (sample SAMN04571710, study PRJEB22368) | human gut metagenome | biome: human gut; material: stool | host: Homo sapiens | place: Luxembourg | collected 2012-09-06 | reverse complement strand
TGGCAGGTTTATGAATGTAAGAAATGAAAGGCTGAACTGTTACACTAACCCAAAAGAACAGCCTGCCAATAATAACAGACTGTTCCGTATTTTATTTAAGATATTTACTTCTGTTTGCTGCGGTGTTTTTCTTTAATTTAAACTGACTTTCTTTTCCGCCCTTTGTCAACTGCTTAAATTTTTTCTTATATACTTTATAAGAAGTTTCTTTTCCGTTTATTTTTGCTCGCCGCATCTGCACCTGCAGACTGAATATTTAATGATGTAAACATTATTGCCAAAACAAGTACGGCACTTACAATTTTCTTTAACATCTTTCTCATAATTAACCTCTTTTCTATGCTTAGTTTATTTTTATTACGATAAAAACTATAGCATAAAAAAGAGAGTTTATCGGATTTTTGTCATATTCTACATACTTTTTGTTATCATTGACATTTTTCTGTGCACTGATATTTTCATTTCTCTTCTCTCCTGTACTTTGTTACAACAAGTGCTCCTCCTATAAATGCCACCGCAAATAAAAGCTGCAACAGCAGATTTGTATATACCTTATTTAACTGGCTTTTGCTAAGCTCACTATATGTCGAGAGCATATCGTTTAAATCCTCATACCAGTAAACCGGAAGAAATCTGCCTATCTTTTTTACCGTATCTCCAAGCACACTAAGTTCAACAAACACTCCCGAAATAAAACTTATTCCAAGAGATACAGGTGTCACGATAAGATTTACCATCTCTGTCTTTTTTACTATCATTCCTATAAAATATGCTATCGTAAGTGCCGTTATTGTCATTACAAACGAATTTAATATATATAATCCTATATTAGGAGATTTTAAAAACTCAATTCTTCCATACATAAAGAATGCTATTATAAGGCTTAACAGCCATATAATAATGCCAAATATAGAAAACACAAGAAGAAGCTGCACATTCTGGCTTTTAAGACTTGTCGCCGACGAATTCATTCTCCTTACGATTTCTTTCTTTTTGAAAGCTACAAGCACCATTCCCACAGATGTGCAGATTACCATTATTGCGAGATACGGGTAAAATCTAAACATATATGAAAAATCAGTTTTTCCTCCGCCGTTTCCGTTTATATCAATAAGATTTACACGGCTTTTCTTTACGGATATTGTATTTTTGTATGCCTGTTTTACTGAAAATCCTGCATTTACATATTTTCTCATGCTGTTTAAAACTCTGTTTATCTGCTGCTCTACATAAATATATCCATAACTTCCCGGTTCCTGTGTTATTTGAATAAATCTTTCTGTCCCACCGTTTTTTAGTGCCTTATCACCAAAACCTTTTGGAATTTTTATCACCATATCTTCCTGACTGTAATAGAGTGTTTCCTGCATAAGCGACTTATCATTTTTCATTTTTTTTACATTATGATTTGTATTCAGATAATCATATATGTATCCTGAAATCTCACTTTTATCGCAGTCTACAAATGCTATATCCATCCTTTTTGACTGAAAATCTGTCACAGACTGTTTACTGTTATTTAACTGCATTGCTATACTTATTCCGGTAAATATAACAAAATACATAATCGTTATGCCAATCTTACTCTTTATAATCTTTAAACATCCGCTAAATACTGTCATATCTTTTTCTCCTCATTATCAAAAACGAAACACCCGTAAACAAAACCGCCATAAATATCATAATGAACATATCAAGATTAAATCTGGACGGCTCATCATAAATATCCATGCTGTAAATCGCATCGGATATAAGTGCTGCCGGATTTATCCTATTTACAATCGGACAATATTTTTCAATAGCTCCCTTTATCTGTGCTATCATAAGTCCGGCAAGAAAACTACTTAAAAGACTGTATGTGGTTATCACACCTATCTTAAATTCATAACTCATATTTCCAAGACAGCCGATAAATATACCGATTGAAACACCGATAAGACTTCCAACCATACATACGGCAAACATTTTTGGCATATTGCTTCCTATATCTATTTTTAAAATATATTTGAGATATAAAAGACATACCGACACATTTACCGTCTGAACACCCCAGCCCACTAATGTGTCACACACAATCATTTTTAGTTTTCCAAAAGATGATATATTTCTCCTTATAGCAACCTTGTTTATATTTGCCTGAAGCTGTATTCCTATCGTATATCCGACATATCCTCCAAAAAGGCAAGCCATTGCTATAAGTGCAAAATAATACTGCACTACTCCGTGAACCTCTTTTCCGCTTATGCCGACTTCCTTTGACATATTGTAATAAGAATTATCTTTTATAATCTCCTCAAGTTTTTCGGGATGTTCTTTCGCAATGTCTTTATATAATGAAACATTCTGGTCATACTCACTTAAAAGTTCTTTTAATATACTAACCTGCATATCTGAATCCGTAACTGTAAGCTCCGGCTTTTCTTTCACATAATAAATCCCTGAAATATTTCCCTTTTTCAGACTTTGTTTTGCTTTTTTGTCAGACATGACTTTAAGTTTAATTACCTTTGAGTCACTTTTTTCTATCTCTTTTAAATAATTTTCAAAAGCCTTTGCACTGTCAGAAGTATCTTCCTTTACAATAGCTGTATCTATCGTATCTATGTCCTTTCCGAAATTTCCAAAAGCAATTGAAAACAGCGTACCGAGTATTATTGGAAATAAAAGTGACCAGAAAGCAACCTGCCTCTCCCTGTAAATCGTTAATATCCTGTATTTTATTTCGTGTAACATAACACACCTCATTTCTATATTTTCAATTTTTTTATCCTGAAACACACATTTGCAAAACTTTCATTATCTGCAATTATCACAACCTATAACAAGTTTTGCAATTTTCTAAATTAGTCTCTGAGTTTCTTCCCTGTTATCTCAAGAAAAACATCATTTAATGTAGGCAGTTCTGAAAATACCCTGCCGAATGAAATATCTTTATTATTCATATACTCTAAGATACGGATAAGATTGTGTTTTGCACCTGTGCATCTCACAACAAGCGTCTGCTCATTGTATGAAACATCAAAAACATGAGGTATGTTCCCTATTTCTTTTATATTTTCAGCCTCAAGCATAATTCCTTCTAAAGTTATTGTTTCTCCCGTCTTAATCATCTTTTTAAGTTCTTCTTTAGTTCCGTATGCTATGCACTGTCCCTTGTCAATTATCGCTATCTTTGAACAAATCTGCTCAACCTCCTCCATATAATGTGAAGTGTATATTATTGTCGCACCATTTTTATTGAGTCTTTTAATTCCCTCAAGTATGCTGTTGCGGCTCTGCGGGTCAACGGCAACCGTAGGCTCATCCATTATTATTATTTTAGGTTCGTGTGCTATCCCGCACGCTATGTTCAGTCTCCTTAAAAGTCCGCCCGAAAGCTGTTTCGGATACATCTTTATGTATTTTTCAAGGCCAACAAAATCTATTGCCTTATCCACAAGTTTCTTTCGTTTTTTCCTGTCATTTATATATAATCCACAGAAATAATCAATATTCTGTCTCACTGTAAGCTCATCAAACACTGCAATCTCCTGTGGAACTATGCCAATATTTTTTTTAAGTTCATAACTGTCCGGTGTCATCTTTTCCCCGAATATATCAATCTCCCCCTTGTCATATCTCAAAAGAGCCAACAGACAACTGATAGTAGTAGTCTTTCCACTGCCATTCGGACCTAAAAGCCCGAAAATTTCTCCCTCTCTTATCTCAAGTTTAAGGTGGTCAAGAGCAACAAAACTTCCATATCTTTTCACAATATTATCTATTTTAATCATTTTTTCATTCATAAAAATCCTCTTTTCTAATAAATCAGGTTATTTTCGATTACACTTCCTATTATACGAAAAAACATTATTTCCTGTAGTGAACACTGTCATCAAAAAAAATGACAAATGTCATACTTATTCATAAAAACATATCTTTTAGTTTTGTGATATAATTATATCTATTACAATGAAAATAAAAAGGAGTCTGCCTTGAAACACTTTACAAACTGTATTTTAATTTTTATATTATGCCTTTTTTATTTTGCACTTGATAAAAACGCAGACATATTTTGGGTTTCTACGATTACAGGCATACTTTTTGCTTTTGTCATCCTCACATATACATACTTTCTTGACAAAAGCCGCTTTACATTTTTTATATGTTGTTTATACGGTATTTTTACGCTTGTCTCTCCGACTGCCACGGCTTTTCTTCCTATTGCCTTATATTGTATCGTAAGACAGTGCCACCGTAATATCACCGCTTTATACCTGTTATTTACATTGTTCAGATGTATGCTTTGTGAAAACTTATATAACCTCACTCTGCCGAATGGTGCATCTGTTTATCTGAGTTTATATATTTTTATACTCTGCATTTTTTCAGTTCATATATGCCATTTTGCAAATGAACATGAAAAACTTATTGAACATTCAAGACAGTTCAGGGATGACAGCACCGAAATAAATCTTCTTCTCAAAGAAAAAAATAAGAGCCTGCTCACCAATCAGGATTATGAGATAAATAACGCAACACTTATGGAAAGAAACCGTATTGCAAGGGAAATTCATGACAATGTAGGTCATATGCTCACGCGTGCAATTATGCTTACGGGTGCGATAAAAGTCGTAAATAAAAACGAAAGTTTATGTCCTTCTATAGATAACCTTGAAGAATGTCTTTCAACGGCAATGAACAATATACGCGAAAGTGTCCACAACCTGCACAATAATTCCATAAGCCTTGAAAATACAATTAAAAATCTTACCGCAGACTTTGATTTTTGCAAAATAAACCTTATATATGATATTGAAGAAAATATTCCAAATGATGTTAAATATACCTTTATAGCAATAGTAAAAGAGGGACTGACAAATATTGAAAAACACAGCAATGCGACTGCCGTAAAACTGACGCTCAGAGAACATCCTGCAATATATCAGCTCATTTTGCAGGACAATGGCACTAATGCCACAGACTTTGACTGCTCACCTTATGAATCGGAAAGCTATCTGAGCGTAACTTCCGGTATCGGTCTAAACAATATGTACTCCAGAATACATATGTTAAAGGGCACTATAAAAATTTATACTGATAACGGATTTTGCATTTTTATATCTATTCCAAAAAATTTTCATACTATATAAAAAATAACACGAATGGAGATAAACTATGAATATAATAATAGTAGACGATGATACACTTGTAACAGAAGCACTTAAAACAATTCTTGAATCCTCAGGCAAAGTAACCGTGACCGCAACCGGTTCAGACGGTACTGATGCCGTAAGATTATATAAAGAATTCAAGCCTGACATTCTGCTCACCGATATTCAAATGAAAGAAATGAGCGGTCTTGATGCCACAAAAGAAATATTATCCTTTGACAATACCGCAAAAATACTTCTTCTCACAACTTTTCTCGATGATGAATATATAGTAACAGCACTCAAATATGGTGCAAAGGGTTACATATTAAAACAGGATTATACGGCGATTGTTCCCGCACTTGAAGCAGTTTACTCCGGACAGTCTGTATTTGGTACTGAGATAATTTCAAAACTTCCGGAACTTTTAAATAAAAAACATGAATTTGATTACTCTGACTACGATATAAATGAGCGTGAACTTGAAGTCATTAAAGAAATTGCAGATGGACACAGTAACAAAGAAATTGCGGCAGACCTTTATCTGAGTGAGGGAACGGTAAGAAATTATTTGAGCAGCATACTTGATAAACTCGGACTCCGTGACAGGACACAGCTTGCCATATTTTATTACAAGCATATATGAAAATAAGAACCTGATTCTTTATATTCCAAATAGTCAGGTTCTTATTTTTTACAATTATATAAACTTAAACGGATATTCGCAATCCGCTCTGCTGCCTGTTTGACAATGTTAAACACTTTCCCATTAAACCAACGGACTAATCAAGCGAAACAAGGCCAGAAAAAATATCCTCCTCACTATCTTTATCCTTTTTATCTTTATCATTAGTCTTAGTCCTTGCAGCTTTCAACTCCTCCAAAGACATTTGCAATGAAGAAATATGCGTATCTTTTCTGAATTTTTCAATATTATACATGACGAGAACATTTGTTATTTCAGGGTACTGCCTGAATATCTGCTTCATTTTCATTTTTGTATAGCGACAGTCTATCATGATTATCTTACTGTACTCATTAGACAAAAAAGGAATAAAGCTGTTTGCATAAGAGTCTTTCAACACCAGCAACACCTTGTTGTTTTTAGCCGATGTTGTAACTTCAATCTTGCCCGTATTTTTAGAGAAGAACAACTGATAACGGTCAGAACTTTTTTTAGCAACATCCTCAAAATAAAATGAATTGGATGTAAATTCTCCATTGTTGCCGTTTATGCTGACTTTTTCATCTCCCCTGCTAAATGTTGTGACCTCATCCTTTTTTACCGGAACATGGGATTTACTGTAGGTAGTTCCCAGAAAATCATCAAATACAACCTTCTGCTTATACTCTTTCAACGCAGGAGCTGTTCTTCCATTTAACTTTTCATATTCCTGATAAGCATAATATGCACCGAGCGTTGTCCAATGATGGTCGGAACGATAGTAGATATACTCGTTGCTCCGCTTTTTCAACACATCTGCAAGATTAACTACCTTGTCTTTATTTTTTACTTTTGACCGTACCCTCTCCACGATTTTACTTCCGTCATAATCTTCCTCCAAAACAGATAATTTATTTCGTAATACATCAATCTTTGACGGAACAAACATACAAGTAACATTCGACTTTCCTAGTTCTTCCGAGCAGGCATCCAGAAACAATGCGAGATTTTTCACATTCATTTTTTGCAATTCATCATCAAAATCCCGTTCTGAATACTTTTCAATAAGATAATCATCCTTTCCGATATATACATTATTGATTTCTTTCTTACCTGTATTTTTTTCTAACTGAGCGTAAATATTCACCCATTTGTCACGCAAAAAGAACTGGTCTGACAGATACTTTTCATACTTCTTCTGATAACTGCCTTTTACGACACTACTGACAGATACCTTTGGTTTCTGCTGAAGATTACGCTTTTCCATCTCTGAAAACTTTTTTGACGGAACAACCGCCGAACCGATGGTAAAACCAAAAATAACACACAAAAAAACAATAACTGACAAATATTTTCTCATATGTCCACCTTTCCATAAAAATATTTCTAAAAACGAAAATATAAAAACGGGTTATATGACGAATTTATCAAATAAGCCATACATATTCCCAATATAAGGAATACAAACAATGCCGCCAAAATCTCCCGTCTCAGCGTCCCATCCGGCAGGATGCGGTTTGACAACCGCTTTGCCAAAGAGGTAGAGCCGATAATTCCCATCAGAAGAACAAACCGATAATTGAGCAGCATAAATGCCGTGTGGGAGTTTCCAATTCCCACCGTCCAATCCAAACATCGTTTTTAAATACCTGCCGCCGTCAATCATATCCGGCCATGAAAAGATGCTCCATCCGACAGTAACGATGACTAAAGTGTATATTCTCGCAATAAAAGCCGGAAGCCTGTCCAAAAACTTTTTTAAAATACTTTTTTCTATTATCAGCAGCAAGCCGTAATAGACTCCCCAGACTACGAAACATATTGCCGCACCATGCCACAATCCTGTCAGACACCAAACAATGGCTATGTTAAGAAACTGGCGTTTTTTCCCTTTCCTGTTTCCGCCCAAAGGAAAATACACATATTCCTTAAACCATGTTCCGAGCGATATATGCCATCTTCTCCAAAATTCCGTGATACTTTTTGACTCATACGGATAATCGAAGTTTTCCAAAAACTCAAAACCAAACATCTTTCCAAGACCTATCGCCATATCAGAATATCCCGAAAAATCAAAATATATCTGTAATGTAAATGCGACAGCTCCAAGCCATGCCTGTGATGTTGTAAGCATATTTACTTTTGTCTGTGCAATCTCGTTCCACAAAGCACCGACCTGGTTCGCTATCAAAACCTTTTTTCCAAGACCGACAACAAATCTGAGAACTCCCTGTTTAAACAAATCAAGTGTTTCTTTTCTCGAATCCATCTGCTCTGCCACGGTCTGATAACGAACAATAGGACCTGCTATCAACTGTGGGAACAGTGCCACATATGCACCAAAAGTAATAAAATTTTTCTGCACCTTTGCCTCGCCGCGATATACATCTATCGTATAAGACATGGTCTGAAATGTATAAAATGAAATTCCTATTGGCAGGGCAAGATTTAGCGGTGCAATATTTATCGACGGTACATGGTCGACCAAAGATATAAAAAAGTCTGCATATTTAAACACAAACAATAAACTCAGATTTATCGTTGCCGAACAAAGCACCGCTATCTTTTGACCTTTTTTACTGCCAAGCTGTTTATAATAACCGACCATTCTTCCCGCAATATAATCAACAACACTCGAAAACAATATTAAGGTCACATAAACAGGTTCTCCCCATGCGTAAAAGAACAAACTTGACACAAACAACACAAAATTTCTGTATTTACGAGGTGAAATGTAATATAAAATAAGTACGATTGGTAAAAAACGCACTAAAAACAACAGACTGCTAAATACCATTCTATTCCTCCTAAGCCTTATAATACTTTCTTGACGGCTCTTTCACCTTTTTTATTGTTTGTTGTATTTCCCATTGAAATGTACCATACATACTTTCCTTTTCTTCCATAAACAGCACTCTTAAGAACACTCTGTTCACTTTTTGTATAATCCTTTTTAAAATATGTATCATGTGTTTTGTTATACTTATAATTCTTAAATGCCTTGTAAAGTTTTTTTGCATAATTTACATTTTTTGCTCTTGCAACGCAAACGCAATATGCCATATTATCACTTGTTACGAAAAATGATGACGCAACTTTCTTCTGATGTGTAAATGAAATCGCATCAAAATCTGAAGCCGTTGTGCTTTTATATGTTATCTTTTTTACATTTCCTGTCGCTTTTATTGCAGCAGCACACGCCTTTTTCTCTTTGCTGTCCTTAGCACTTGCACTGTTTACATTTACACCTAAAAGCATACTTACCAATAATACTAATACTGTTCCTAAAAATAATTTTTTGTTTTTCATAATAATCCTCATTTCTGCACACATTTTTTATACATAGTAAACGGATATTCGCAATCCGCTCTGCTACTTGCTCATAACACTATCAGCTGCTACATCAGCATATCAGAAGTGGCTTGCAGCCCCTCCTGATACAAACAAATCCTCACATTGCACTTATTGCTACGCACAATAGAAATATAGGACTTCCTTGATAGTATTAAATTTGTGTCAAGTGTGCACAGACACAAATCTTGTGTAATTTAACTGTTATTTTGCTGCAAAATTAATTCTGCTGTATTTATCCTGGTAACGCTCTACAGATTCCCAGATAACATAATCATATCCTTTAACCTGTTTCATGCTAAAATTGTATATATGAACAAATCCAACTTTCTTATAAAACTTTTTCGCAAGTTTAGACATACATTCCCCAAAACTGTCACCTACGATTAAAACTTTTTTATTGCTCTTATACTGTTTCTTAATCTTTGTTTTCAACAGAAAACATTTGCTTTTAAACTTATACTTACCGTTAGATAAAATATTAAGATCACCTGTGCGGTCTTTTATTCTTTTGAACTTCACATCCTCGATTGAAAGCGGTGTAACCTCATCTTCGCCATCCGTAATCTTTAACATCTCCTGAACACCAATATATCTACCCTTGACATTCCAATGATTGTCATTAGGATAATAAAGCTGATATTTTTTTCTGTATTTGAGAAGTTGTTTCTTCGGACATATTACTTTTATCGCACCACTTTTATTCAGGTAGTCCCTCAACTGATCATAGCGTGAATATGTCGTCTTTCTCTTGATTGATTTTGGCATATACATTGAATAAATCGTCTCTTTGTTTGGTGCAAACAAAACTGCAAACTCGGCACCTCTTTTTTTCACGGCTCTCTTTGCCGTCTTTAAATTGTTTTCAACTCTTCTTAAATTGAATTTTGAGTAATGATTAATTCCCTTATAATCGTAAATCGTAGTACCATCACCCTGTGCATTATAAAACAGCCAGTTATTTCTTCCTTTAAATACACGATTTACTGTTTTTGCCTGTGCATCTCTCGCTGACAGTTCACCTCCGAAAACACTCAGTACAAGCAATAATGAAATTATTACAGATAAATATTTTTTTACCCTTTCTCTCATTTTATTTTTCCTCCGTTTCTTATTTAATGTAGTTTAATTTTTATTTCTTTAGCTATTTTATTAAGAAAATATCACTTCACCTCTTTCTATAGTATTTTTCAGTCATCAATATCTTTGTCTCTCACATCCTGCAAATCCTCCTTTCACAAATTATTTAGGCATTTGCAAAACTGTGATAATCACAGCATAAAACCAGTTTCGCAACCAACTAAATTACCTGTATTTACTACCATAACACACCCATGTCAAAAATCGGTTTCCGTTTTTTTCAGCAAAAAAGATGGACTATCTGCATTGCAAACAGTCCATCTTTCCATATTCATGTTCTATTTATTGTATAAACTCTTTCTGCCACACTTGTAATCTTTGAGTATATTTTCTTTTATATCTTACCTACCTTTTTTTCATATCCAATTTCCACAAAGATTACATCCCATAAGTACATAAACACATTTACATAAGTATTGAAATACCTGTATATATCCTGATAATGCTTAACTCATATTTTTACTTTACCTTAACTTTTATAGTCTTGCTCCATTTTCCTGTGTAACTCTTTCCTCCGGACTTCGCTATTGCTCTTATCCTGAGGTAATAAGTCTTTCCTTTTTTAAGTCCTTTACCCTTATAACTTCCGCTCTTTAATGACGGCTTTGAAGCAAATGTCTTAACATTTTTAAACTGTTTGTTCAACGAATACTGAATTTGGCAGTTTGTGTTTTTCGTGCTCTTTCCTTTCCATGTGCACTTTACTTTGCCGCCTGACAATGCTTTTACCTTGAAATTTTGCACTGTCTCAGGTAATACTTTTATCGTGACTTTCTTAGAAACTGCCTTATAATCATCTGTTGCCTTTACAGATATTGTAACTTTTGCTTCTCCGCAGCCAACTATCGTAATCTCACCTTTTGATGAAACTTTTACAACATTAGTATTGGAACTTTTATATTTGACCGTTCCATCACTGTTGGTTTTCGCATTTAATTTGAATTTATTGTCCCCTAAATATTTTTTATATGTATTTTTAGCATTAATCGTTGACTTTGCTTTTTTAGCCGGTGCTGCTGTCGGAGTTACTGTCGGCACTTCCGTCGGCTTTACGGTCGGTGTTGCTTTTGGTTCTTCTGTCGGTGTTGTAGACGGTATCACAGTCGGTGCTATGCTTGGACTTGCCGTCGGGCTTATACTTGGACTTTCTGTTGGGACTTGCGTCGGTGTCACTGTCGGACTCGCAATCGGTATCTCTGTTGGCTTTACACTTGGAGTTACTTTTGGTTTTACTGTTGGACTTATACTCGGTTCTTGTGTGGGCACTAAACTTGGTTCATCACTTTCCTTTTCACCCATTCCTGATACCACAAAATAAATACTTATAACATCCCCTTTTTTCGCTGGAGCCACTCCAATTTTATCAATACTTGTTATGTTTGGATCTGCAGGTGTAATTCCATCATCGGAAACCGGACCCATCATCGGATTAACAATGTTGTATCTATACTCATTTTCAATATTGTTATCCGCAAAGCCCCAACTACCCTTATTATCAACATTATAACTTGTTGAACCTATTGTAACATTTGTCAAATTAAATTTAAAATCTTTATTTAATGAACCATTATACAAATTAGTATTAAGATACATTAAATAAATATCATTTGTATCTAAATTTGCCGTATAACTTATAACATAGCTGCCATCACCTGTTACTTCGATAGTATTATCTTCCCATGTTCTTTCCTGCCAACTATCATCTGCAACATAATTAAAACCGACTGTAAATTTGTCCATATTTCCTTTTGGCACTTCTGTCGGAATTGGTGTTGGTGTCGCTACTTTGCCTCCAATCACTGTAACATTATCATCACATAGTAATTTTATTTGATTATTTTCATCTTTTTCACCATTTCCACAACCAATAAGTTTTTCGCATTTTGAAATATCCAATGTTGTAAGTTTATTATTATGACACAATAAATATGCAAGTTTTAGATTATTTAACACATTCAATTCATTTAACTGATTTGAAGCACAGTCGAAATTTGTTAAATTTATATTCTGGCTCACATCCAACCCTGTCAACTGATTTGAAGCACAGTTTAAATTTGTTAAATTTACATTCTGGCTCACATCCAACCCTGTCAACTGATTTGAAGCACAGTTTAATTTTGTTAAATTTATATTCTGGCTTACATCCAACCCTGTCAACTGATTTGAAGCACAGTTTAATTTTGTTAAATTTATATTCTGGCTTACATCCAACCCTGTCAACTGATTTGAAGCACAGTTTATTTCTGTTAAATTTATATTCTTGCTTACATCCAATTCTGTCAACTGATTTGAAGTACAGTTTAAATTTTTTAAATTTGTATTCTTACTTATGTTCAACTCTGTCAACTGATTTGAATGACACCATAACCATTCTAACTTATCATTTTTACTTATATCCAGTTCTGTAAGCTGATTTGAATCGCAGTATAATTCTGTTAAATTTGTATTCTTACTTATGTTCAACTCTGTCAACTGATTTGAAGTACAGTTTAAATTTTTTAAATTTGTATTCTTACTTATGTTCAACTCTGTCAACTGATTTGAATCGCAGTATAATTCTGTTAAATTTGTATTCTTACTTATGTTCAACTCTGTCAACTGATTTGAATGACACCATAACCATTCTAACTTATCATTTTTACTTATATCCAGTTCTGTAAGCTGATTTCTATAACACAACAACTCTGTTAAATTTGTATTATTACTCACATCCAGTTCTTTAATATCCTGACCATAACACCCTAGTGTCTGAAGCAAGGTGTTTTTACTTACATCAATATCTTTCAGTGCATTATAACCACAAAATAAATATATTAAACTAGTATTATTTGTTACATCTAATTCATTAATTTTAAGATTTTCACACCATAACTGTTTTAGTTTTATATTTTTGGAGATGTCTAATTTTTTTAAATTATTAGATGTACAATACAATGATGTCAATTCTGTATTTTTTGTTATATTAAGTTCTATCAAATGATTTAGACCACAATAAATGCTCACTAATTTTTCTAACCCTACAAACGAAATATCTCCCTGAAGATTTTTATTATCCCAAAAAATCTCAGTCAGTCTCTTTTCTCCGTCAATTTCTTTCCAGACATATTCATCACTATCCAAATCTTCATTTACATCTGCACCTCTCTCTTTCTGCTCCGCTATTATCTTTTTTAAAACAGCCACATCTGAAGCATTTTTCTCGACAGTAGATGTTTCTGAAGCTATTTTTACCACACCGGAGTCTGTCTGCACACTATCTGCTTTGGCATAGCTATAATTCATTGGTATTGATGTAACCACCATAGCTGCTGAAGCCATAACGGCAAAAAACTTACCTGCTTTTTTTCTTAAATCTGTTTTTCTAATCATAGTCGTTCCTCACTTTCTATAATATTTTTTAATCATCAGTGTCTTTGTCTCTCACATCCTGCAAATCCTCCTTTCATCTAAAAAAACAGTTTCACAATCACCTAAATCCTCTGTATTTACTACCATAACACACCCATGTCAAAAAACGGTTTCCGTTTTTTTTACAAAAAGATGGACTATCTTTGTATTAGATAGTCCATCTTTTGTTCATTTTTTAATTGATGTTTTCTATTTTGTATCTATATTTTCTATATTTTCAGATATATTTCCATATTTTTACAGACAAGCTGCAGATATTTTCTTTATAATCTCTTTTACATACTCTTCAGATTTTGATACTTTTTTTGCTATATCCGGCACTGACATATTGCAGTCGTTATATAAAGTTTCTATCCTGCCTCGTTCTATTCCCTGCTCTATTCCCTGCTCTATTCCTTTTTTCATTGCCTGTTCTTCATTTGCCTTTATCTCATCCTTAAAAAATTCTCTTAATACTTCATTCATAATTCCTGTCCCTCCATTCTTTATACTGTCAAATAACTCCTGATTTGATGATACCATTATTCCCAGTAATGAATTTATGCAGTCTTTTTCAAAAGGCTCATGCAGTTCAAATGCTTCATCTAAAAAATTATCTACCGTACTTCTTTTCAATCCTCTTTTTAATGTCTTTAGAAATATATGTTCTTTTTCTCCAACTTCTGCCGTGACTACGACCTGAGTTTTTACAAATCCATCTTTTTCTACATAGTATATTCCTCTAGTTTTTTCATATACTTTGTAATTATTATCCGAAAACCATCTTAAAAGTTTTTCCGGCTTTCTTTCCCTCACAAATGTAACAGTCACACTGTTTATATCTATGTCACCTATGTGTTTTTCACTGCTCTTATACAGATAGGCATATGCCATAACTTTGAAATATGTATCTTCGTTTAGTGTATCATTTTCAGACTTATACTCCATAATGTTATGCTTCCGGAATATCTGACCTATATCATTTGTTATCTCAAAGTCATCTGTCTTTTCCACTACAAGCAGGTCTATGAGCAATGGCTTTCGACTGAGTGGATATTCTCTGTGAAATTCCAGCTTGTCTGCATACTCCCTAAGCTCCAGTTCCATTGCGGCACAAAATCCCAAATGCCACTGTATGTCATTTTCTTTCCCCATAAATGTCTCCTTTCTTACATTATACATACTGTATAATAAAAATGCAATAATTTCTCCCAGTTTTGCAAACATTTGTTCGTCTTTTGTATTTCTATATTATCATATGAATATATGTTCGTCAAGACATTTCATTCATGAAAGGATATTCGTGCTACGTACAATCATGTATTGACCCATCACACAAAAGCAATGATTGACTCTTTAATTTTATAATTTGATAATGTTTTTTTCTTATACATCACCTCTCAGTTTTTTACCATACAATAGTAAACATAATATAAAAGACGGACTACCTGCATTGCAAACAGTCCATCTTTCCATTCCATTTTATCTCATCAGATATAATACATTTCATCCGCATCTCTGTCTGTGTTTGAATATTCATCAGCCAGTTTTCTGAGTGTTACATTTTTGATTACTTTTCCTGTCTCCTCATTTATACGGTCTATAACAAGTCTCTGGAGTGCTTTGGATATACCTTTTACCATACAGTTTTCGGATATTTCCTCGTCCTCTATCTTGTAATCACCCTCCACTGCATTTAATACATCCTCAACACTTATGTCTGTGGATGGTCTTGCAAGAAGGTAACCTCCGTTTATGCCAGCCACACTTTTTACAATACCGGAGCGTTTTAGATTTGAAAAAATCTGCTCAAGGTATTTGGTAGATATATCATTTTCTTTTGCTATCTTGCTCAATGTCATTTTCTCTTTATCACTGTTAAGTGAAAGATAAACCAATGCTCTTAACGCATATCTGCCTCTCTTGGATAATTTCATATCTACAACCCCTCCATATTTTATTATGTACTCTCGTAATCTTTTGAACGAAGAATTCCGAGAGTACATTATTTCTTAACATTACCGTTCATACAAAAGCTGGTCAATGCCTATTCTGCTCTTCAAATAAATTCACCGTTTCCTGCCACTCTCACATCATAGGCAGAAAGTTCATCAATATATTTAACGATTTCATCTGTCTCGACCTTGATATCCTCAGGAAGTACATGATAATACTCTTCACTTGCAATTCTTACTGTTGATGCATATTTCTCCTCTACAAGAAGTAATGTTATAACTCCTGCATGATGAAGATGCTTGATAACATCTGAAATATTTTCTTCTGACCCCGGAGCATAAAGGTATGTATGCTTGCCCTGGATTGAAAGTTCTTTTTCTACTTTTTCAAGCAGACTTCTTGACACGCCCTGTCTCTCAACCGAGAATGCTATTGCTACTGCTTTCTGACCGTTTAATGCTGCTCGTACATTTCTGTCAACTCTTCCTGCAAAAAGTCCTTCACCGCCCTCATTTACTTTTTCAACAACACCACAAGCTGATGTCATGTTTGTTACACGGTCGATAAGGATAAGTTCTCCAAGTGTCTTGTGGTTTTTAAATTCATCTACTACAATCTTATCTGCAAGCGATATTGTGCAAAGTGCGATTTCATTCTTTGACAGTTTGTCGGCTTTCTTTTCCTCACCTGTGTTTACATCTACAGTGTGAACGATTTCCGTTACGATACCAGGAATCATTTTTGTTCCGAGTTTTACAAAGTAGTTTTTGCCGTTTTCGAGAATATCATCATCCATCCAGAGAAGTGTTGCCGTGATTGATGATGATACTTTTATATCTGTATCTTTTTCAAGTACACATCCTCTTGATACATCAACCTCTCTGTCAAGCTGGATTGTAACCGGCTGTCCTTTTTCGATAGTCTCAGCCTTTTTGTCTCCTACAAGTAGGCTCTTTACATGAGCTTTCTCATTGCTTGGAAGTGTTGTTATCTCATCACCTACGCTTATTGTTCCTGCTTCAACCTGTCCCTGGAAACCTCTGAATGTGTGGTTTGGACGGCTTACTCTCTGAACAGGCATATAGAAACCTTTTTCTGTTGTCTTTTCTTCAATATCAACATTTTCGAGATACTCAAGAAGCGGAACACCTGTGTACCACGGTGTATTTTCTGATTTTGTCGTGATGTTATCACCCTCTGTTGCTGATACAGGCACGATGACATAATTTGCAAGCTCAAGCTCTTTTGCCAGTTCAGCAATCTGAGCTTCTATCTCCTTAAATCTGTCCTCACTGTAATCAACAAGATCCATCTTGTTTACGGCAAATACAAAGTATTTAATTCCCATAAGCTCACAGATGCGTGCGTGTCTTCTTGTTTGAACTAAAACACCCTGCTTTGCATCTATAAGTATAACCGATAAGTCTGCAAATGATGCACCTACTGCCATGTTTCTTGTATATTCTTCATGACCCGGTGTATCGGCAACAATAAAACTGCGATTATCTGTTGTAAAGTAACGGTATGCAACATCTATCGTGATACCCTGCTCTCTCTCTGCCATAAGTCCGTCAAGAAGAAGTGAGTAGTCAATCTTTCCCTCTCTGCTTCCAACCTTTGAATCAAGTTCAAGTGATTTCTCCTGGTCGGCATAAAGTAATTTTGAATCATATAATATATGTCCTATAAGTGTAGATTTTCCATCATCCACACTTCCACATGTAATAAATTTTAATAATCCTTTCATCCTAGAAATAACCCTCCTTCTTTCTTCTTTCCATGCTGCCTGCTGCCTCATGGTCAATAACACGGCTTGTTCTCTCTGACTCTACCGCACTAAGTGTCTCCTCAATAATCTCGTCAAGTGTCTCTGCATCTGACTCAACACCACCCGTAAGAGGATAGCATCCGAGTGTACGGAAACGAACTTTTTTGTACTCAATCTTCTCACCCGGTCTGAGTTTAAGTCTGTCATCATCTACCATAATGATGTTTCCGTCTCTCTCAATGACAGGACGTTCTTTTGCAAAATAAAGTGAAGGGATTTCAATGTTTTCTCTCTTTATATACTGCCAGATGTCTTTCTCTGTCCAGTTTGAAAGTGGGAATGCTCTTACTTCCTCTCCCTTGAATATCTTACTGTTGAAAAGTTTCCACATCTCAGGACGCTGGTTTTTAGGATCCCATGCATGAGCTTCATTTCTGAATGAGAAAATTCTCTCTTTCGCACGTGACTTTTCCTCGTCTCGTCTTCCGCCGCCAAATGCTGCAGTAAACTGATATTTATCAAGTGCCTGCTTAAGTGCCTGTGTTTTCATAATGTCAGTATAAGCTGAACCGTGGTCAAAAGGATTGATTCCTTTCTTAACACCATCTTCGTTTGTATATACTATAAGGTCGATTCCAAGTTTCTTTGCCATTCTGTCACGAAACTCTATCATTTCCTTAAACTTCCATGTTGTATCTACATGAAGGAATGGAAATGGTGGTTTCTCCGGATAAAATGCTTTCATTGCAAGATGAAGCATTACCGAGCTGTCTTTACCGATTGAGTAAAGCATTACCGGCTTTTCAAACTCTGCCGCCACTTCTCTTATTATGTAGATTGCCTCTGCCTCTAATTCATCAAGATGAGATAAATTTCCCATAACGAACCTCCTGTTCCTTTTATCAATATTTATTAGCGTCTTTTTTGTTTATAACTATCTCCTCTACACTTCCGTCAGCCTTTGTGATCGTCCATGTATTTATATCTCCCTTAGAGGATACTGATAAAACGCTGCCTGCGCCTCCAACATCAGCTCCCAGGAAAAAGTCGATTGCATTTATTTTACACTCTTTTATACATGATGTGCAACCCCAGCAATCTCTTTCATGCTTTATAAAAGCTTTTCCTTTTTCATTTTTTTTAATCAGATTTCCCGGACAGGCTTCAATACAAAGTCCGCATCCGACACACTTTTCATCATTTATCCGAATGCTCATAAACCTTGCCTCCCGTCACCAAATCTCTGTAAATAATTTTTATCCTGCCATCCTCATATCTTGAGTTTACATATTTGAGATAATCGTCGCTCTTATTAGGATAATCCAAATTTTCGGCAAAACTGTGCCATCTTGTCTCTTTTCTTGCTTTTAAATGCTCAATTAAGACTTTACATACGACTAATCTCTCTTTTAATTCATAAATTCTCAGCAAATCATCCATATCATCCGCATGAAGATTTACAGAAAGTTTTTCAATATCGTCAATCTTTCTCTTTGCAATCTCAAGTCTACTCTCATTATACTCGTAATTTGTACTTATACCGCCTGCATACTGATCCATTATCTTCTGCATTGTCTCCTCAAGCTGCTCTGTATCTATAAA
>OCHA01001375.1_pt1 | contig 19010 bp, 10 predicted proteins | sample 1538591 | NCBI WGS metagenome assembly OCHA01 (sample SAMN04571710, study PRJEB22368) | human gut metagenome | biome: human gut; material: stool | host: Homo sapiens | place: Luxembourg | collected 2012-09-06 | reverse complement strand
GCCGGAATGATGGATTGTAAGAAAGCTCTTACAGCTACAGAAGGCGATATGGATAAAGCAGTTGAGTTCCTGCGTGAGAAAGGTCTTGCTACAGCACAGAAGAAAGCAAGCCGTATCGCAGCAGAGGGTCTTTGCAAAACTCTGGTAACAGAGGATGGAAAGAAAGCAGTCGTTGTTGAGGTTAATGCTGAGACAGACTTCGTTGCAAAGAACGAGAAGTTCCAGGGCTATGTTGCAGATGTTGCAGCACAGGCACTTAACACAACAGCAGCTGATATCGATGCTTTCCTTGCTGAGGCATGGGCACTTGATACAACTAAGACTGTAAAAGAGGCTCTTGCAGCTCAGATCGCAGTAATCGGCGAGAACATGAACATCCGTAGATTTGCTCAGGTTGAGGAGCAGAACGGATTCATCGCTTCCTACACACATATGGGTGGAAAGATCGGCGTTCTTGTAGACGTTGAGACAGATGTTGTTAACGATGCTGTTAAAGAGATGGCTAAGAACGTAGCTATGCAGATCGCAGCTCTGAAACCGCAGTACACAAGCGACAAGGAAGTAAGCGCTGACTACATCGAGCATGAGAAAGAGATCCTTATGGCTCAGATCCAGAACGATCCGAAGGAGTCCCAGAAACCGGCTAAGGTTATCGAGGGAATGATCACAGGACGTATCAAGAAAGAGCTTAAAGAGATCTGTCTTCTTGACCAGACATACGTAAAAGCAGAGGACGGAAAACAGTCCGTTGCCAAATACGTAGAGCAGGTAGCAAAAGAGAACGGCGCTAAGATCCAGATCAAAGGCTTCGTTCGCTACGAGACAGGCGATGGTCTTGAGAAGAAAGAAGAGAACTTCGCTGAGGAAGTTGCAAAACAGATGGGAATGTAATTTCCTAAAACCAAAGGTGCTTGAAGCCCTTGAAAATCCCGTAAAACGGGTGTTTTCAAGGGCTTTTTTGCGTTCCGGAGCAAATCCGTAAAGTATCATAAATTATCGCTTTTTACAGGCAAATTTGGGGGATTTTTGGGGGAAGAGTTGGGGGAAAGCTATCCCCCAAATGCCATGTGAAACATCGCCTCTTTCTTCTGAAATGAACAGGAGAAGTTTGCGTACCGTTTCTTTTTGGGGGATAACGCTATCCCCCAAATTTGAACAGGAGTGAGTGTATCTTCCCCCAAATTATCATAAGTTATCAGCAGAAGAAACAGGCAAACTCTGTTTATGAATGAGCGAATATGGATAGATTTTGCAAAAGACCGTTTGTTCTTTATAGTAGAGAGCAGGCGGCTTTTTTGTGTTCTATAAATATATGGCTTTTGCCAGATTTAAAGAAAGAGAGGAAATATCAATGAAGAATGATGACAACAAGATCAAAGATGTAAAAAGCACTGTAAATCTGATCTCCGGGGCCTATACATTGCCCCTGATCGACAAACTGTTTTCCAACAGCCAGAGGATTGAGGATATGGATGATATTTATTTCTCCATAACTGCATTGGTGGATACAGACAGAATCAGCGAGGCGTTCCATATGATAAGAGGATTGTTTGGAATTGCCGGTATGGAATATCCGCAGGAGATCACACAGTTGGAAAAATCGGAAGAACTGCAGGAATCTTTTGTGTCAGAATTTATTTTTGATTTTTATGAGATGATTGAAGATAGAAGCTTAGAAACAGAAGAGGAGGAAATTCCCGTTTAATAGGCGGGAATCATACATAGCCACACTGTTTTTAGGAAGTTTTAATGAGAGTATGATTTCATAATTATGGAAGTGGTATATTGCTTGATGAAAAAAGATAATTTATAATTATTTTGGAACAGAGATTAGAATATTCACAACAGAATATTTTGTCTCCTAGTGTGCCGGGGCCGGAAAATGAGGTATATCTGGTGTTTTTTCGTGCTGTTTAGTCCAGATTTTGTGGACAGAATAGGACTAAACGGACTGGATGATACCAGGCGGACAAAATGATTTTGTGACTTTTTGCAAGAAAAATTCGTAATAAGAATTGTGATGAAGAATTTTGAGGAAAGGATCGGGTGAGAATTATAATATTAGAAAAAGAAAAATCAGATGAATTATATTATGTAATTGCCAAAGATCAAGAAATGTTTTCTGATAGCGAAAAATCATATTATAAAATGTATGTTGCGCTTGAAAGATTACAGGAAACAGTTGAGGTGTTAAACAATATTAAATTAGCGGGAAAATGGAATACAAATGCCACAGATTTTGTAGTATGGGTCAATTATGCTTATTTATTAGTAGAATGTATAGATTTATTGGCAAAAGAATTTTCAATACCATTGCTCAAAACATGGGGAATATTTGATGATATTCATAAAATTTCTGATCGAAATGATTGGGAGTTTTTTAGATTTGTTAGAGCCATTGTATTGCCTCATTCATTGAGTTTAGATTTTGGCAATCAAAAAGTTTTTACAAATAATAGAACAGCTTTCTGTCCAAGAGTATATTGGGATACGGATAATTGTATTACTATTGTTTATTATAATTCGACGCCAAAAGACGATTTCCATTTTTATAATATACCGGTAAAAAAATGTGAAGAGTTTATCAAGAATTATTATGATCAAATAGATGACCTAATAAAAATTGTACCACTTCGCAAAGCAAAGCATAGACAAACAATGAAAGGAAAATTGATAAAAGAAATTTATGATTCAAATATGAAAATTAAGGATAAATGTCTTTTTCTACAACGAATAACGAAACAGTATGGTAATGTGGATGATAAGGCAGAAACATCTTTTAATATGCTTATGCTAAAGTGGTGCGAAAATATTTTGAATATGAAATTTTATGGAAGGAATAAAGATTTATTTGAGAAATACAAAGTGGCGTTGCATAAGGCATTAGACGAATATTTTCAATATCTATGTAGTAATAGAAATGATGAAAAAATGTTAGACTGGATTTTATTTCCCACCATAAGCCATTCATCTAGTGAAACGCCTGTCTTTTCTGGAAAAGAATATCCCATCAATAAAATAGTGGCAGAATGTGAAAATTTTGATAGTTATTACAAAAGATATTATTGGGATGAATTGTACGAGGAATTATATCCATGTCTAAAACCTTATATTTATATCACAAGAAGGATGGATATGATGAAAGTTTGTTATCTCTCAATTATGGTAGCATTTTTTTGTAAACTGGAATATTCAGACAAGTATAAAGATGCTTTTTTATAAAGAGTGTATAATAATGATAAATGGTATCTTTGTACTTTGAAATTTTACAGTGCTAATTCTATTATGTAATTTTACATAGCCGGAAGGTTTTCAATTTACGAAAATCATCCGGCTTTTTTCATGCCCATTTTTATACATAGCTATTTCCCCACACGGGAAGATGGCTATTAAATTTTAGGAAAGGAGGGAACCGTTATGGCGAATTGCAAAGTAATTGCGATTGCCAACCAGAAAGGCGGAACGGGGAAAACCACCACAACTGTCAACTTAGGGATTGGGCTTGCCAGAGAAGGGAAGAAGGTTCTTCTGGTGGACGCTGATCCACAGGGCGATCTGACAACCTCACTGGGATGGCCAGAGCAGGATAACCTTTCTGTGACACTTGCCACACAGTTAGAGGGGATTGTGTCAGACCGGGAAATGGATAGCCACGCCGGAATTTTACACCATGAGGAAGGCGTCGATCTGATCCCGTCCAATATCGAACTGGCAGGACTGGAAGTTATGCTTGTCAATGCCATGAGCCGGGAACTGACGCTGAAAAATTATCTAAATGAAGTAAAAAGCGGATATGACTATGTGTTAATCGACTGTATGCCGAGTTTGGGTATGCTGACGATTAATGCACTGGCAGCGTCCGACAGTGTGATTGTTCCGGTGCAGGCCCAGTATCTTCCGGCAAAGGGAATGACACAGCTAATGAAAACAATCGGCAAGGTACAAAGACAGATCAATCCGGCGCTGAAGGTAGACGGTGTACTTTTGACACTTGCGGATATGCGGACTAATCTGGCCCGTGTGACCGCAGAGAGTATCCGGCAGAATTACGGGAGAATGGTTAAGGTTTATCAGACTGTCATTCCGGTTGGCGTGAAAGCAGCGGAAACAAGTGCCGCAGGACAAAGCATTTACAGCTATGACAAAAACAGTACAGTAGCAAAAGCCTATGCGTCATTTACAAGGGAGGTGGTACGGGATGGCGAAAGGCAGAGAAATAAAACTGCCTCTTCCCGCAGCAGATGATCTGTTCAGTACGCAGGAGGAACGTGACGAGGAAAAGCGGGAGTATATAGCAGATATTCCTCTGACAGAGATCAGCGACTTTCCTGACCATCCGTATAAGGTAAAGCAGGATGAAAGTATGTTGGAGCTGGCGGCAAGTATCCGGGAAAAAGGCGTGGTCAATCCTGCTCTGGTGCGCCCGAAACCGGAAGGCGGTTATGAAATGGTGGCAGGACACCGGAGAAAATTCGCTAGTGAGCTTGCCGGGAAAGCGGTCATGCCCTGTATCGTGCGGAATCTGACAGACGATGAGGCTACGATTATCATGGTGGACTCGAACCTGCAAAGGGAGAAAGTCTTACCTTCAGAAAAAGCCTTTGCTTATAAGATGAAACTGGACGCGATGAAAAGACAGCAAGGATTTAGAAGTGATTTAACTTCTGCAACACTGTTGCAGAAGTCGGAGAAAAAATCTTCAAGACAGCTTTTGTCAGAGGAAGTGGGAGAAAGCCATGAGCAGATAAGAAAATATATCCGCCTTACCGAACTCATCATACCTATTCTGGATATGGTAGATGAGGGAAAGATTGCTATGCGTCCGGCGGTAGAACTGTCTTACCTGCCGAAAGAGCAACAGCAGGCGCTTTTTGACACAATGGAACTGGAGGACTGTACTCCAAGTCACGCACAGGCGATTAAAATGCGGAAGTTTGCGGAGGCGGGAAAGCTAAATGAAGAAGTGATCCTGTCGATCATGACTGAGGAAAAGCCGAACCAGGTGGAGCAGTTTAAAATCCCGAAAAAGAGAATTGACAAATATTTCTTTCCGGGAACCACGCCAAAGCAGATGGAGGACACGATCATTAAGGCACTGGAACTGTACCGCAGACGGGAGAGAGGGCGGGAGAGATAAGAGGACGCCAGGGGGAAAGTGGGTTCCTATGTGGTTTCCCAGTTTTCCCGATTTTCTGGTTCCCCCTTCCCACACCCTACCCCTTCCGGATTACCAGCAGTTTACCAGCCGAAAAGAAGAATAAGGAGCCGGTGGCTATCCACATTCCACCGGATCAGTACCCAGCCCTGCCAGCAAGCAGGGATTTTTTTATGTGGGCCGAAAGGCCCAGAAATGGAGGAGAATGAAGTGAAGAAAATCAAACAGTTATTTAGGAAAGGAGTCGCATTGGCATTGGCGGCGGTCACGACACTGTCCGTCCTTCCGGCAGCCACGGTATCGGCTGCGTCCCAGCGGGCAACGATCACGTTCGCCTACTGTTATGACGGAAATGGGAATACCATCCGTTATCAGCAGACTGCGTCTCATAACGGAGTCACGTTCAGCCATGCGGGAGAGGCCAGAACCCGGATCTATGCAGACGGGGATAATGCCTACTGTATCGAGCCGGGAATCTCCCTGCATACCGGGAACAAATTGGAGAAGGACGCTTCTGTGGTGTGGAACAACTTAGGAAAGGCGAAACAGGACGCTGTAAATCTTGCCCTGCTGTATGGCGCACAGGGCAGCATGGGCAGTCTGTCCGGCACGGAAGATGAGAAAGTCCTTGCGACACAGATGGTCATCTGGGAGATCGTGACCGGGTGCAGAAATGCCAGCGCTCCGTACGCTCAGACGGACGCCAAATTTTATAACAGCCTTTGCGTAGGCGGGGCGAACAGCGGGATAGCGGCGGCCTATCAGCAGATCATTTCCGGCATGGTCAGCCACGGAACCATCCCCAGCTTTGCGTCCGGAAGTACAGACAGCGCTCCCCAGGAACTGAAATGGGACGGCAAACAGTATGTATTGAAACTGACAGACAGCAACGGCGTCCTGTCGAAATTCAATTTCACATCATCCAACAGTGATGTGAAAGTCAGCACTTCCGGAAATACACTGACCATCACATCCAGTAAAGCGATTGCCGGGAACGTGCAGTTATCCGCAACCAAGAAGATTCCCACAGTGAGCAGCAGCGCCAAGCTAATCGCTTACGGAGATCCGTCTTTGCAGGACATTGTCACAGGTGTGGAGAATACCGCAGCCGTGAAAGCATATCTGAATGTGAAAATCCCTTATGGGCATATCCAGATCGTGAAAACTTCCGAGGACGGTGTGGTAGCCGGATTGAAATTCCAGATCACGGGCAACGGGATTGACCAGACCGTTACCACCGGGGAAGATGGAACGATCAAGGTGGAGAACCTTCAGCCGGGAACCTATACGGTAACGGAGCTGACGGAGAACCGGTATGAACCGCAGAAAGCGCAGAAAGTGGAGGTCAAAGGCGGGGAAACCGCTGCGGTGGATTTCTCCAATATCCTCAAGCGTGGAGATTTGAAAGTGACCAAGACTTCTGAGGACGGCCTGGTGGAAGGCATGAAGTTCCATCTCTACGGGACTTCTCTTTCCGGTATTCCGGTGGATGAGTATGCGGTTACGGACAGCGCAGGTGTTGCCATGTTTTCTGATATTCTGATCTCCGGCGATACGCCCTATACGCTGGAGGAAGTGGAGACAGCAGACCGCTATGTGGTTCCAGCGGCCCAGAACGTGACCGTCAACTGGAACGAAGTGACCAATGCCACCGTTCATAACGTACTAAAAAAGTTCCGGGTAACGGTCACAAAGACAGATCGAGAGACAGGAATTCCGCAGGGAGACGCTACGCTGGCAGGCGCAGTATACGGGATTTATGACGGGGATACGCTGATCGACACTTACACCACAGACAGCAATGGCAGTTTTATTACGAAATATTATGTGTGCGGGGATAACTGGACAATCCGGGAGATTACTCCGTCCGAAGGGTATCTGCTGGATGAGACTTCCTACCATGTGGGAGCAGAGGCAACTCTTTATACCGTGGAGCTGAACGATACTTCTAATGACGTGACGGAACAGGTTATCAAGGGAAGAATTTCTATTATCAAGCACACGGATGACGGCAGTACGCAAATCGAAACACCGGAGGAAGGCGCAGAGTTCCAGGTGTATTTAAAGAGCGCAGGCAGCTATGACAGCGCAAAGGACAGTGAGCGGGATACGCTGGTGTGTGATGAAAACGGATATGCCGAGACGAAAGACCTGCCTTATGGCATTTATACGGTACACCAGACAAAAGGCTGGGAAGGCCGGGAGATGATCGGAGACTTTGATGTGTATATCAGCAGTGACGGAGAAGTTTACCGTTATCTTATCAACAACCGCTTGTTTGAATCCTATATCAAAGTAGTTAAGAAAGACGCAGAAACCGGAAATACAATTCCCCTTGCGGGAGCCGGATTTCAGATCTATGACGAATCCGGGAACCTTGTGACCATGCAGTATACCTATCCGGAAGTCACAAAGCTGGATACGTTCTATACCGGAAGTGACGGTTATCTGATTACACCGGAGGTACTGCCTTATGGTTACGCCGGAGGTTTTGCCTTACGGGAATTACACATTAGTGGAGGTACAGGCTCCTTACGGGTATGTACTGGACAGTACGCCGGTTCCATTTACAGTATCTGAGGAACAGTCTGGGCAGGACAGCGGAGTGACCGTGATCACGGTGGAAAAAGAGGATATGCCGCAGAAAGGCAAGATCCTTGTGACAAAAACCGGCGAGGAGTTCTCTTCTGTGCAGGTGTACGGAGACGGTGTAGTAGATAAAGACGGGAACCTTGCGGAAGGCGAGAATATTTACACGCCTGTTTACGCAGTAACCGGGCAGGCCGGGGCGGTATATGAAGTGATCGCCGCCGAGGACATTGTGACGCCGGACGGAACCGTGCGGGCCGCCGCCGGGAAAGTGGTGGATACCATTACCACAGATGAGGAAGGCAAAGCAGAGACAAAAGAGTTGTACCTGGGCAAGTATCAGATCGTGGAAAAGACAGCGCCGGAAGGTCTGGTGCTGAATACGGAAACCCACGAGGTGGAGCTAACCTATGCCGGACAGGAAGTATCTGTAACAGAGGCGGACACCGCTTTCTATAATGAGCGGCAGAAAGTGACGGTTGACCTTACAAAGACACTGGAACAGGATGAAATCTTTGGAATCGGAAATGCGGGAGAGATCCAGAACGTGGCCTTTGGCCTGTATGCCGCAGAGGATCTGACGGCAGCGGACGGTTCCGTGATCCCGGCGGACGGCCTGATCGAGATCGTGTTCTGCAGTGCAGAGGGAACCGCCGCATTTCTGACAGACCTGCCTTTTGGAAAGTATTATGTGAAAGAAGTTGCTACGGATCAGCATTACCTTCTGTCAGAGGAAACCTACCCTGTAGATTTTGCTTACCAGGGGCAGGACACCGCTGTGGTCCATATTTCCGCAAATGAGGGAAATGCCATTGAGAATGAGCTGATCCGGGGAAAGATCTCCGGTAAAAAAGTAGATACGGACGGGGAGGCGTTGGAAGGCGCAACAATCGGTCTGTTTTCCGCAGGTACAGAAGAATTTACGGAAGAAACCGCCTTAATGGTAACAACTTCTGATGAGGATGGAGCCTTTGCCTTTGAGGATGTACCCTTTGGCAGATGGATTATCCGGGAGATCGCAAGTCCGGAAGGATATGTGTTGAATGAGGCGCTCCACTATGTATCGGTTACGGAAGATGAGGAAGTGATCGAGGTGGAACTGATCAACAAACTGATTGAGGGCAGTGTCCGTCTGACAAAAGTGGACGCAGAATATCCGGCGAACAAGCTGACGGGTGCTGTATTTGAGCTGTATGAGGACACGGACAAAGACCAGAAACTGACCGAAAAGGATGAACTTGTGGGAGAAATCCCGGAAATCTCAGAGGGCATTTACCAGACGGACGGTCTGCTCTACGGAGGATATTTTGTGAAAGAAAAGATTGCTCCGGAAGGCTTCAAGCTGGATGAGAATGCTTATTACTTTGAGATCAGCGAGGATGGAAAGATCGTAGATGTGGAAAACGAGGCAGGCGTTGGCTTTATCAATCAGCCGATTACCGGAAAACTGGAACTGACCAAGACAGACGTTGCGGATGGGAAACCCCTTCCAAACGCCGGATTCCGGATTAAAGACGAAGATGGAAATATCGTTGCCACAGGCGTAACAGATGAGAACGGGATCGCTATCTTTACTCTGCGGTATGGAAAATACACCTATCAGGAGTACAATGCGCCGGAAGGCTATGAGATTGACGAGTCCGAATACGCCTTTGAGATCAAGGAGGACGGTCAGATTGTAAAAGCCACGATGACCAATGAAAAGATCCCGGAGGAATTGATTACGACACCAAAGACCGGGGATGACAGCAGGCCGGGCCTGTGGATCGGGTTATCTGCCCTGTCCGGTGCGGGAGTAGCAGCTTTTGGTATTTTGACAGCAGTAAAAATGAGGAAAAGGAAGGAGGAAGATAAGGCGTGAGTGCAAAGATTTTGATAACAGTTGCCTTAGTGGTATTTATCGCAGGAGGTTTGATCTGGCTGAACCTGCGGAATCGGAAGAAATAGACAGAACGTGACAGGAGGCGGCGGTAAGCCGCCTCTTTACATAACAGGCGAAAGGAGATGAAAAAATTGGCACAGATTAACCATAAGGCTGTCCGTTCCCTCTCAAAGCTGATGGAAGCGGGATTTGACAGCGAGAAGGCAGTTTTAAATATGACGATGGATGATATTTTATCCCTGCCGGGGATCACAGTGGCAGAAATCGGGATGATCAATGCAATCCAGAAAGCGGTAAAAGCCGGAAAGATTATCACATTTTTGGGAGGCGGGGAGATATGAGCAGTGGAAAAGTGATCTGCTTTACAGACAGCCGGGGGAACCCGCTTTTTTCACTTCCGGACAGTTCTTTTTTGTGTCTGGAGTATGGGAACGGGGACAGCTCCTGTGCGTTCTGCCGTTACCACAGCGAGGAACAGGTGGAAATAGACGGGAAGTGCAGAAATATCCGCCAGTTTGCAAAGCAGATGGAGAAGAATGGAATCCGGTATCGGCCCTTGAGTGAGAAAAAGAGGAAAGGAGTCAGAACGCATGGCAAGATATAACGCAATGGAAGAAACTTTTACAGAAGTCCGGGTGTTAGGAAAACCAGCCCTTTTCCATGATCTGAGGATTGACCGGAGTACCGTACCAAAAGGGCTGTATTTATATGAAGTGCGGCATGATGATGAAGGGTGGGGAGATCCGGTGCAGATTGCAAAGGGGATCATGGTCAATCATTTTGGTTCTATTATTACCCGTGAACCGATCAGACTGCCACCGCACGGGTATTTAGATATTGATCCGGAAAAGGACTGGGATTTTTGTGATGGAGATTGCCGCACAGTCCGGGAGTTTATGGAAAAATACCCACCTGCTAGACAGAAAGAAAAAGAACAGGAACGATAGGAGGACAGAGTTGTGGCAAAGAAGAAATATGATCTGATCACAGACCTGTATGCGGAGGCAGTGAAGGAAGTCACAGCCAGTCCGGAAAACTGGATGTCTTTCCTACGCTCTGCCTGCCGGAACTTCCGTCTGCCTTTTGATGAACAGATCTTGATCTATGTGCAGCGCCCGGAGGCATCCGCCGTGCTGCCTATGAAAGTCTGGAATGAGAAGTTTGGCCGGTGGGTAAAGCGGGATTCCAAGGGGATTGCCGTTTTTGATAAGGACAGCCCGAAACTGAGACTGAAATATTATTATGACGTTTCCGATACGCAGGAAGGGCGTTACCGGCGCCTGCTCCGTCCAGTGCCATTGTGGGAAGTGCCGGAAGAAAATCAGCCGGATGTGAGGGAAACTCTCGCCAATGCCTTTGGCGTGGATGAGACAGTGACAGGATTTGAAGGAACCATACTGGAGGCGGCAAAGATTGCGGCAGAAGATAACCTTGTGGATTATCTGCCGGATCTGCTCTCAGAACGAAAGAACAGCTATCTGGAAGAAGTGGACGAGTACAACGTAGAAGTGGAGGCACGTCAGCTTTTATCCGCCAGTGTTGCTTACATGGTCATGGTACGGTGCGGCGTGGATACTGACTTGTACCTGGACACAGAGGACTTCCGGAATATCACGGATTTTAATACGCCGGAAATGGTCAACCTGTTTGGCGTTGCGGCCAGTGATGTGGCGGAAATGGCATTATCCGAGATTTCCGATACGGTCAATAAGCTGAGAAAGGCAGAGAGAAAGAAAAATCGCACCTTTGCCGGGAAAGAGGCAGGCCGATATAATGAAAGCGAAAACAGAGAACAGATTGCAGAAAGGGGCGTTACACATGAGAGCGATCACATACAGCAGACAGGGCGAATATCTTCTTCCGAATCTGACCGTTCCGGACGGACCGGAAGTACACCGTGGGAAGTACGCTTCCCTGCGTCAGAAATATCTGAAAGAACACCGATACGGGATTTATCTGAATCTGCTGACGACAGGAAGACTGAGCAGTCATCTGAACGAAGTACAGAGGGAGGCACAGGAGCGGATGGAAGTCCTGACCAGACAAATGAAAGCAGCATGGGGCGTGACAGAGGAACTGAAAGCGAAAGACCAGATGGCGTGGGTACAGCAGACGAACAACATCCGGCAGGCAGCGGAAGAGATCGTGATGAAGGAGCTGATCTACAGCTAACCGGACAAGAACCACAGTCGGAAGAGGAAAGGCAGGAACCGACTGCAGAGCCACAGCCAACGGTGGCAGAACAACAGACATTTTTGGAAGAACTGGCAGGAGAGGAATCTCCTGCTTTTTCTATGCCACAGGAAATCATTGACCATGCGCTGCAGCCCGGCCCTCCCTTTGAACATGGAAAATACAGAATTTATTCCTATTTTCTGCAAGGACACAGCAATAAGGAGAGAGCTGAATTTTTAAAGCAGGAATATGGAATGGGAGGCTCTCTAAGTGATTATTTGGGAGAAAGGTTTTACCAGAATAGAAATGCGAAAGGTTACACGATCCAGTGGAAGAATTATGAGACTACCCTGAAATGGACAGCGGTCGCAAAGCGGATCGAGGAGCTGATCGTTGTCGGACGGTATATGACAGAAAGGGAATTGGCGTATATCCCGGAGTATGAAAGAATGATTCTGGCGAGAAGTATTTATAACTTTTTCTATCATCAGCCGGAGACAGTTTTACGTCCGTACCCGTTTGGCATGGAATATCATAAAGCAGTGGAGCAGATCCGCCCGCAGCTTGATGATCCAGACCGGGTAAAAGAAATCCTTTCCATGATGGAAGAGGTTCTTGCGGGAACCGCAGATTACGATCAGCGATATCCGTCCATGAGACAGGCATATAAAGACCTTATGGATTATCAGGACGGAGCGTTCAGTCTATTTACTCCGATACCAGCCGAAAGAGAAAACATGCAGGCTCCCCCGGAGCCTGTTCCGGTACAGAGCTGGGAGGAAACGCCAGAGCAGGCAGAAACCTCACAGGTTTATGACCTGCAGGTGGATACGATTGTCACAATAGGCACAAAGGAATATTCCATTGACTTTATCTCCGATGAGATGGTGGTTCTGCGTGACCAGATGTATCCGCTCTTCACAGAGGAAGTGCCAAGAGAGGTGTTTGACCGCCGGATACGGGAAAATCCGGCGAATGATCATCTGAAGGCGTACAGGAAACCATCAGAGGAACCAGACGGAAAAGACAGGAAGGAACCGGCTCCCACACAGGAAATGACGCAGGAGCAGGAGGACGGATTTACCGGGATAAAACCGGAGGACAATCCTTTTGAGAAGGAACCGGAAGAACTTCTGGAGGATCTGGCTCCGGCATGGACACAGAAAAGACCGGCCGGGATGGTAAAAGGGCTTGATTTGCACCCGGAGATTCCCCAGGAGAGCCGCAGCCAGTATCGGATCACGGATGAGCATTTAGGGGAGGGAACTGAAAAAGAAAAGTTCCGTGCCAACCTCATGGCAATCCAGCTATTGAAGAAGTGTGAGGAAGAAAACCGCTTTGCCACGCCGGGAGAACAGGGAATCCTTGCCGGATATGTGGGATGGGGCGGGCTGTCTGACGCTTTTGACGATACGAAACCTTCCTGGTCAACGGAATATCTGGAATTAAAGACCGTTCTGACGGAGGAAGAGTATGCCGCTGCGAGACAGTCCACGTTGACCGCTTTTTATACGCCGCCGGTGGTCATCAGTGCCATGTATCAGGCGTTGGAGAACATGGGGCTGAAATCCGGGAACATTCTGGAGCCAAGCTGCGGAACTGGAAATTTTATCGGACGGAAACCGGAGAACCTGTCCGACTGCAAGGTTTACGGCGTGGAGATCGACAGCATTTCCGCCCGGATCGCACAGCAGCTTTACCAGAAGTCCACCATCGCCGCTCAGGGATTCGAGAACGCAGATCTGCCAGATAGTTTTTTTGACGTGGTTATAGGAAATGTACCTTTTGGCAGTTATAAGGTGTTGGACAGGAAATATGATAAGTACAACTTTCTAATCCACGATTATTTTATCGCAAAGTCCATTGACAAGACGAGGCCGAAAGGTGTGCTTGCACTGATCACGTCCAATGGGATCAGCGGCGGGACAATGGATAAGCGGGATGACCGGGTGCGGAGATATATCGCCCAGCGGTGCGACCTGTTAGGGGCGATCCGCCTGCCAAACAATGCTTTCCTTGCCAATGCCGGTACAGAGATCAATACAGATATTCTCTTTTTCCAGAAACGGGAGACGCCGAGGGACTTAAATGTGGATCTGCCGGACTGGGTGGAAGTGGAGCGGCTCTATGAAAATGACCATGTGAATGAACAGGGCGAGAGCCGACACCGGGTGGTCAGTATCAATCCCTATTTTCAGCAGCACCCGGAAATGGTACTGGGCGAGCAGGAGATCGTATCCGGTCCGTATGGCCCACAGTTGATCTGCAAACCATATCCGGACAGGGATTTAAAGAATCTTCTGGCACAGGCAGTGGAGAACCTTGAGGCGGAGATCACGGATTATGAGGTGGAGGAGCTGGTGGAGGAAGAGGACCATTCGATCCCGGCTGATCCTTTTGTGGCAAACTTTTCCTATACGGTTTATGACGGGAAGATCTATTACCGGGAAAACAGCCGCATGAAGCCGGTGGAACTGTCCGTGACAGCGCAGAACCGTGTAAAAGGCATGATCGCTATCCGGGACTGTACAAGGGCATTGATCGGTTATCAGACCGAAGGATATCCGGAGGCAACCATAGCGGGTCAGCAGGAGAAATTGAACTTATTATACGACCAGTTCCAGAAGAAATACGGTTTGTTAAATTCCAGGGCAAACAGTATGGTGTTTTCTGATGACAGCAGTTATCCCCTTCTCTGTTCCCTTGAGATTGTGGCGGAGGACGGAACGCTGGAGCGGAAAGCGGATATGTTCACGAAACGGACCATCAAGCCTCACGAGACGGTAACGAAAGTGGATACCGCAAGTGAGGCTTTATCTTTGTCTCTCTCCGAAAAAGCCTGTATAGATATGGAGTATCTGTGTTCCCTGACCGGGAAAAGCGCCGGGGAGGTGGAAGAAGAACTAAAAGGCGTGATCTTCCGTCTGCCGGAGTCTGAGGGGATGGATCAGCCCCGATTTGTATCCGAGGACGAATACCTTTCCGGCAACGTGCGTCAGAAACTGCGGGAGGCGAAACGTGCGGCGGAGATTTCCGAGGTGTACCGGGGTAATGTGGAGGCACTGGAAAAAGTGCAGCCAAAGGATCTGACCGCTTCTGAGATCAGTGTCCGGCTGGGAGCTACATGGATACCGGAATCGGATATTGCCGACTTTATGTTTGAACTATTGCAGACGCCGAATTATTCCCAGTGGAAGATCAAAGTCCATTTCTCCCGACATACCGGGGAATGGAATATCGAAGGGAAGAGCATGGACCGGGGAAATCCCCGTGCCAATAATACCTATGGCACGAACCGGGTAAATGCTTATAAGATCATAGAGGATACGCTAAATCTGCGGGATACCCGTGTGTTTGATTATGTGGAAGATGAGGAAGGAAAGAGAAAACCGGTTCTGAATAAAAAGGAAACTGCCATTGCACAGGGAAAACAGGACTTAATCAAGCAGGCATTCCAGGAATGGATCTGGAAAGATCCAGAGCGCAGACAGAGGTTGACCGCAGATTATAATGAACGGTTCAATGCGATCCGCCCACGGGAGTATGACGGGAGCCACCTGCATTTCTATGGAATGAACCCGGAAATTACTTTGCGGAAACACCAGAAGGACGGAGTGGCCCGGATTATTTACGGAGGGAATACGCTGCTGGCTTATGTGGTGGGCGCAGGGAAGACCTATACGATGGTGGCGGCTGCGATGGAATGTAAACGGTTGGGGCTGTGCAGTAAATCTATGGTCGTGGTGCCGAATCACATCATCGAGCAGTTCGCTGCTGAGTGGCTCCAGCTTTATCCGGCGGCGAACATTTTAGTGGCGACCAAAAAGGATTTTGAGAAGAAAAACAGGAAAAAGTTCTGCGGCAGGATCGCTACCAGCGACATTGACGCTGTGATCATCGGACACTCCCAGTTTGAGAAGATCCCGTTAAGCGTAGAGCGACAGGAACGTATGCTGGAGGAGGAAATTGATGAAATCATGGAGGGGATTGCTGAGGCAAAGAAGATCCAGGGGAGCCGCTTTACGGTCAAGCAGATGGAGCGGACAAAGAAATCACTGGAAACACGTCTGAAAAGGCTCCATGACCAGAGCCGGAAAGACGACATGATCACGTTTGAGGAACTGGGTGTTGACCGTCTGTTTGTAGATGAAGCGGATAATTATAAGAACCTCTACCTGACCACCAAGATGAGAAATGTAGGTGGAATCGCACAGACCGAGGCACAGAAATCCTCCGATATGTATATGAAATGCCGCTATCTGGATGAGATCACGGGAGGGAAAGGCGTGATCTTTTCTACTGGAACCCCAGTCAGCAATTCTATGGTGGTGCGCCCGTAAGGGGCTGTAATAATCTTACCTTGAGCAAGTAATAGGGCAAGGTATCAAAGCGGAATAATCCGCACCCTATCGTCACCCGACTTATCCAAAAGGGGAAACCCGATGGGGAGTGTAGCATGTCGGAGGGCACGAAACACGGAAACTTCCAAAGTGTTTGCGTGGTAGTGGCGAAAAGTTATGAATAAGGATGAAAGCTAAACTGCCTGAATGACAGTCGGAGATTGGGCAAAATGTTGCTCCATGCGTAAGGAAGTTATACTCGCATGTACTCTGGTGGATATGAGTCGGCCATGCGTATCCACAAGATACCCAGAGTAAATCAGCCATAGGATAATGGAAAACGACGAACGTCACATCCGAAATCATAACAGGCTTATGTTATTACAGTTCTAAACGGGGATTGCCTAAGGTAAAATGCCGAAAATCGGCTATGAGTGCTATGAGAAAAGTGACTCTGAATATTTACTATGGCAACAGAGTCTCCGTAGTAGTCCGAGGACGGGAAAGCCGTCCACATGGCGAAGGGAGACAGTCTTTCTTCAATACAAATAATAAGGAAAGGTGCGTGAGGCATTATGAGAAGTCCCGAAAATGTATTGAAAAGTTTAAGTGAAAAAGCAAAAAACAAAGAGTACAGGTACGAGAGATTATACCGTAACCTGTACAACCCAGAGTTCTATCTGCTTGCATACCAGAATATTGCGACCTCTCAGGGGAGCATGACGGCAGGTGCAGACGGATTCACTCTTGACGGTATGAGCATGGAGCGCATTGAAAAGCTCATTCAGAAGCTGAGAGACCACTCATACCAGCCGAACCCTGCAAGGCGTGTTTATATTGCGAAGAAAAACAGCAGTAAAAAGCGCCCATTGGGGATTCCGTCAACGGACGATAAACTGTTACAGGAAGTTGTCCGTATGATACTTGAAGCAATCTATGAGCCGACATTCTCTGATAATTCACATGGTTTCAGACCGAAAAGAAGTTGCCACACAGCGTTAAAAGAAATCGTAACGCTGTTCACTGGTGCAAAGTGGATAATCGAAGGAGACATTAAGGCTTGTTTTGACAGCTTCGACCACCATATCACAATACAGCTTTTGAGAAAGCGCATAAAAGATGAAGCGTTCATATCGCTGATGTGGAAGTTTCTAAGGGCAGGATATATGGAACAGTGGACATACCATGAAACGTACTCCGGCAGTCCACAAGGCTCCGGTGTCAGTCCGATACTTGCCAACATCTATCTGAATGAACTTGATGAGTTCATGGCAAGGATGAAAAAGAGTTTTGACAAAGGCGATACAAGAAGCCGTAAAGTCCACAAAGACCATGATAAGGTACGCTGGGCTTATCGGAAAGCGCAGAAAAATCTGGAAATAGAGCGCACAGAAGCAAACCTAGCAGCATTTAAAGAAGCAAGGAAAGTGATGTTGTCCACACCACATTTAGACGAGATGGATGAGAATTACAAAAGACTTCAATACAACCGTTACGCTGACGATTTCCTGATTTCAATAACAGGTTCAAAGCAGGATGCTGAAAATATCAAGGAACAGGTAAAGATATTTCTAAAAGACAAGCTAAATCTCACAATGTCGGAGGAGAAAACTCACGTTACCCATTCCTCTGAAAAGGTGCGGTATCTTGGATACGACATAAGAATATCAAGAAGTCAGGACACAAAGCGGACGAAAAAAGGTCTGCAACGGGTGTGGTATGGAAAAGTGCAGTTATATATGCCGAAAGAAAAATGGATTGCGAAACTGCACGAATACGGTGCGTTTAAAATCAAAAAAGACGAAAACGGCAAAGAGATTTGGAAGCCACTCCACAGAGGGGCGCTTATGCCATTAGACGATGTGGCAATCATCAGTAAATATAATTCTGAAATCAGAGGATTGTACAATTATTACAGGTTAGCAATCAATGTATGCAATCTGGGGAAATTTCATTCTATCATGCGTGGAAGCTGTTTAAAGACGTTGGCGGCAAAATATAATTCTTCTGTTATGAAGATGTATAAGAAATACCGTAGCGTAAAGGGCGACTTTGGCGCAGATTACAAAACCAAGAGTGGAACAAAGCGGTGTGAGTTTTACAATGAAGGATTTAGGCGTAATAACAATATCGCACCTGAATTTGTAGACATTATGCCGAAATACAGAGGGCAGATAAAACCGAATAGTCTTGCAGGACGTTTAAAAAGCGGACAATGCGAGATGTGCGGAGCAAACCCCGTGAAAGTGTATATGCACCATGTAAAGCGCTTAAAAGATTTGAACGCTGATAATGAATTTGATGAACTGATGTTACTGAAAAGGCGGAAGTCATTGGCTCTCTGCCCGAAATGCTACGAAGAAGCAAAGACAAAATCACTTAAACTATGAAAGATGGCGAGCCGTGTACATCGAGAGGTGTAAGCACGGTTCTGGAGGGGGTTACGCCAAGACCACGGACGAAAGGAAGTATGGCGTGGCGTTTCCTACCTTATGAACTCTACACCATGCAGCGTTACCTTCAGTATGGAACGTTAGGGGAGAAACACTTACAGCACTTTGACGCATGGGCGTCCACCTTTGGAGAAACTGTGACCGCATTGGAGATTGCGCCGGAAGGGAACGGATACCGCCTAAAGACACGGTTTGCACGGTTCTATAACCTGCCGGAACTTCTGCAAATGTTCCGGGAGGTGGCAGACATCCAAACAGCGGATATGCTGAATCTTCCTGTGCCGGAAACGGTGTACCGGGTAGTAAAGGTGGAAGCTACCGATTTACAGCGGGATATGGTGGAGGAACTGGGAAACCGGGCGGAAAAGGTACGGAACCACCAAGTAAACCCAAGAGAAGATAACATGCTTAAGATT
>OCHA01001374.1_pt1 | contig 19013 bp, 17 predicted proteins | sample 1538591 | NCBI WGS metagenome assembly OCHA01 (sample SAMN04571710, study PRJEB22368) | human gut metagenome | biome: human gut; material: stool | host: Homo sapiens | place: Luxembourg | collected 2012-09-06 | reverse complement strand
AGCTTGAGATTTATTTTTTTGCATTATAATAGGCTGTCGCTAGTGCGACAGCCCCACAAAATTATGGTATAAATATAGCACAAAAATGACAGCGGGAAAAGTGGGCAGTTAAAAATTATGTATTTTTTCTTTATTTTTTATTCCCTTTTTCGCCTTTTATTAAATCCCTCTACTTTAATTTATTATAGCATATGATAATTCTATAAAGTTTACCCTCTGTTTGGTGCATTTCTAAAAACTATAACTTTATTAATAATATAGACTTTTATTTTTTCTAATATTATTGACAAAATGACTGAAATAATTAAAGTTGCTATCCATATAAGTATTCCCAATCTTAATTTATTAACCATATATGCCAATGGGCTCCAATATAAATATACAAATGAATGTAGGTAAAAAATATTAGCTGAATGCCTACCCAATATTTCAAATATTCTAAGTTGTTTATTTTGAATTAACAATAATAATATTACTATAATTGGATATGTTGCAAAACAATTCACAAAACTGTTCCAAACACCATTTATTATTCCCCTATATAATATCCAAACAAGTATAGGCAATAACATTACCCAAAAATTCTTTTTACTTATGTTAATATCTCTTTCTGCCACCTCTATTCCAATGTAAATAATAGTAATATATTGTAAATATATATTTTTCATTAAAATCATTAAAATAATGCTGAAAAAGATTATAGCCAACTTACTCTTTTTATTTTCAAACACTTTGACGAATATAGGTGTTGTTACAGCAATTATTAATGCTAATGACATATACCACCATGTTTGATTCAAAGTGTATGTATAATTGCCGTATATCATATGACTTAACCCTAAAATATTAATTATCATATGAAGAATTCCACTTGCTTCCTCGCATTTTGATTGTAATGCCATATGCTGAAATAAAAGCAAACATACTAACGCATATATTTCCTGTACGTTCAAGTATTTTTCCTATTATCACAATATCACTATTTCCAGCTAAAGCAACACTATGATAATAAACCATAATCAATATTGCTATTGCCTTGATGTTAATAGAATCTCTTTTTGTAATATTGCTAACATTGCATTTCATTTTATCACCTATCACTTTCACGACCAGATTATCCTTACTTATTTATTATTTTTAATATTGTTTCCGCAATTAATTCTTTATAATATTTAAATTCACTTGTTTTATATTTTATTATTGCAAACAATGCATTTGGTACAATCACCACTATAACACATTGAATAATAAAACCAATCCATGTATATCTCGGTATAAACAAGCATATACCATACGTGATTGCCATAATTACTGAAATAATTAATAGATTATTTATGAACCATTTAATGAAATAATTTCTCTTCATTCCAAAAACATCTCTATATATAATCTTTGGATCAACAGGTAAAATCGTAACAACATAGGAAATAATAGTAGCTAACAAAACTCCCACTATTTTATATTTTTCTACAGGTATTACTATTGCTAATATTACCGAAAAAGTAATATTTACTAATGCGGTAGCCAAAGTTCTATATCTAGTCTGCCAAAATAGTCCGCATGCATCCTTGTAAATTGTGTTTGTGTGATTTAAACCTGGAATTAAAAATGTAAATACAATTACAATGGTTACAACGGTATCAAATGCATAATTTTTTCCAAAAAATAATACTATAAACGGATTAAATAATACCATAAATGCTATTGCACAAAACCCATATATCCAAAAATTAGCAAACAATATTCTCTTATATACAACATAAACATGTTCTTTATCTGATGATGCATTTAAATCACCTACACTATTTCTTAAACTATTAAATATAATGTTTATAATTCCCGTCACAGCAACCGTAATCATTGAATAATTTGAGTACAAGCCAACAAATATAGTCCCGATAAATGTTGATATAACTATATTATCGCTGGCATAATATATTGTACTACTTAATTTTGTTACCGATAACGCATACACATTTTTTTTGATTTTTGTTAATTCACTTTTTTCCAATTTGCTCTTGCACTTATTGTCTAAATATGGATACAATCTACTAGACACTTTATATACTATATAATTTTTAATTATTAACATAATAATGGGAATAGTAAGATAAACATAGTAAGACGTATTTCCTTTCAAAAGCACCAATGCAAAAATCTGCATTATTGTCTGTATAATTGGAAAGCTTACATTTATTTTTACTAATAAATAATCCTTTTGTGATGCCCCAATAATAGAATTTCTGTATGCATAAAACCAATATGAAATAACTGAATTCATTAGGAACAAATAATAAATATAGTAATAGTTTATATCTACTCCCTGTTCTAAATTAACAATAAATTTCAATATTGGTGTTATAGCAATTCCTATAGCTAATACAATACAACCAATAATCCTATAAACCCTCTTATATAACTCCATTAGCGCATGTATCTTTTCTTCATCATTCTCAGCCAATGGCTTATACAAACTAAAAACTATCGCACTTCCAACTCCCAACTCAGCTAATGACAACACTGATAATACGTTGGTAAACAAACCACTTAACCCTAAGTAACTTGCCCCCAACACTACAATAAATATTTTCCGATTTACAAACTGCAAAATATTTGTAATAAGCATTTGTGCAATTCCACTAACAACATTTCTTTTGGCATTTGTTGTTCTTGATAAATTATTTACATTACTAATATTGGGAATAATATTTATTCTATGAATTACTTCATATATTACAATAATCGTAAGTATTACAATTATTGGCAATGTCCACTGTGTAATTTTACTATTCATTAGGTTAAAATAACCAAATAAATATCTATAACCATACATCACTAAAGGGTGAAACAAATACATCGCCAAAGATATATTCTTGCCAATCTCTACAACATAATTCTGTTTAATATTTGGTTTGATGCTGCACATAAGCATTATTGTGAAAACTATAATAATACTAAACAAGTATACATCCATACTATTACCTATGATGTATCTCTCTAATATGCATCCAAACATACTAATAATCAACAACATATATGTCATTTTATAACTGAATACTTCTTTAAGTTTATTTTCTAGTTTTGTAGAAAATAAATACCCAAACATAAAAAATGGAATTCCTACCGTTAACCAATTTCTGTATATAGCAGAATTTTCATTAAGTTTTTCCGATAAATTTCCACTATATGCAACTATCTTCAACATATAACTTAATAAAAAAACACCAAATGAAAGAAAAGCTACAACGTAATAGCTCTCTTTGAGCTTTTTAAAAAGATCAATAATATATATATATATCAATGCTAATAAATACCATAAAACTGTACATATGAAATCTGTCTCATTAAAAAGAAGCAGTTTAATAAAACTCCTTGCATTAATAACATTAACTGCTTCAAGATGAAGGGCACACTGCACCATTATTCGATATAAAATATAAACTGCTGTTATCGCTATAAACAATTTTAAATTTTTTTTAATTTTACATCTTGCTTTATAAGTTCTTTGATTAATTTCTACTTTTGCCCAATAATATCCAGATATCGAAAAAAACAATGGGACTGCAAATCTCGCAATTGTCTCTGTCACAATTCCCACTCTTCCCGGTAATTGACAATGAATTAAAACAACAAAAATGCATGCTATTCCTTCCCAAAAGTATAATCTGTTATTAACTAATTTTTTTGTTTCTTCTACCATTTACTATCTTCCTTATCTTTCTTTCAACACGCACTCTAAATGTTATTTTTTTTAATTTATTAACTATCTCCATAAAATCTCTGTTATTGTTTAATTGTTTAAAGAATTTTTTTCTTCTTGAATCTTTAATAACACTGTACATCGCATTAACATTATATTTTAATATATAATTCTCGTTGTTCCTTTCAAATTCAATATTTTTTGTTATTTCATCAATTAATTTCTCTCCATCATTTGTATGAGCTATTATTAAAGATGTCCCTCTTTCATTGTAAACTCGACTCCCACTTAATTCTCCCCATGCATCTGCCAAGGTAATATCTGACTTTCTATCTATTCCTTTAAAATTACATTTATAGCATGAAGGTCTTAAATCAATATCAAATAAAAATGCTGCAAGATATTCATCTTCTATACCAAATTTTTCAATACACTTACCATTTTCAAATAAAAATTTAAGTCCAAAATTGTTCCATCCCTTTGTTTTTGTTCTAAAAAAGATTTTTGTAATACTGCTATGATATTTCTTTTCTAAACATGATACATAATGATGTAATACTTTTCCACTCGGAACGCCATGACAAATAAAATCAACGGTGATTAAATTATCATATTTCTTATTTAAAAAACTCAACAATCCATTTACCTGACATGGTGTTCCTACAAATAAAACTTTTCTACCTTTTTTTAAATCATTTTTAACTTTTATATAGGAGTCTCCAATAGCACTTTGAACATACTTTGATTTTAACAAAGGTTCTATTTTCTCATATTTGTCAGCTGAAGTATGTCTTAAAACAAGTTTTTCATCAAACGCAGCTCCATACACAACTCCACCATTTTCTATTGTTTTCTTTGCCAATAAGATAAAAATCCCCCCTGATGAACTCTTTTCAACTTCTTCTTTATTGCAATTATATGCAATGTTTATTATTTGATTTTCATCTTTGCACTCTTTAACATTTAATACCGGACATACTTTATTACATAAATTACAATTTACGCATTTGTTTTTATCAACTATAGGATACTCAAATCCCTCATTATCACAAACCATTTCTATTGCATTTTTTGGACATATATTTTTACACGCAGAACATCCTGTACACTCACTTTTTCTTTTTATATTTATCATATCAAATACTTCCTTTTAATTTATGTAAAAAGTCATAAAATTTTTTCAAACATTTATTTTTACCCACACAATATCGCACATTGTCCTTAAACGAAAATAACTTGTTTTTCTTTAATATTTCTTTAGTATTCTCTAGTTCATCCCGAAGTCCATGGTTCATAGAAAAAATATATCTTTTCTTTACATCCCACATTTCAATACTATGAATTATTTTTTTCTTGTTATCTGAATCCATCCTAATATTCTTTACAGATTCAATTCTATTCTCTGTAAATTTTTTTTGTAAAAATAACTGTTTATGAACATCCTCTGTATGGGACACTGAGTTCTTTCTCATAACATAATCCATTAAAGGTTCATCCACAACATAACTTCCACTTGCAAAAGCAACCGGCAAGACAACTTGCAAGTTCTGACCATACTTTGACAGAAATATGTCTCTATTTTCTATATTTTTACTAAAATCCTCTGTTCGCATCATACAACATCCCGCCCAACTATACGCATGCTCATATATGATTGCATTAAACAATCCATTATTTTTTATATAATCAATATCATTTCTAAAAACTGTTCGTTTTCCACTATCAATATTAAAAAAATATCCATTATTAATGACTATACCGACATTGCTATTTTCATCAAAAACTTTTACTTTTTTACTTACATTATCAGGATATAATATATCATCTATATCAAACAATTGAAAAAACTCACCTGTCATAATCTTCAATCCCTGATTAACTGCCGCCGCTGCCCCCTGATTTTCCTGTAACATATATTTAAATGTATATCCTCTTTTTTCTATATCACCCTTATAACTCCAAATTTTTTCTTCACTATCATCTGTAGAACCATCATTTATTATAATTATTTCTATATCATTATAGTTCTGTTCCAAAATGCTCTTAATACACCTATCAATATATTCACTTCCATTAAAACACGGAATAATAATTGAAACTAATCCTTTTTGCATTGCTTATTTAATACCTTTCTTAAATATTTTCTTGATTTTTCTATTTCATCGTTTACCTTCTCCTCATTGTATTGTGTGTCAAAAAGTTCTGCTTCATTATCTATATCAATATTTTCTATTACTCTGTTATCAATTCCAAACAATTTCTTTATTGTATTCATTCTTGAATTCATAGCGACCTCACCATTCATTAATTTTCTTTCAAAAATTGCAACAGGTGTTTTCAAATTATATGAAAAAATTGTTCCATGAAACGAGTCAGTACATAATAATCTACAGTTATCAATTAGATATATGAACTCTGCAGGATCTGTACCGTATTCTTTTTTATATTTCGGGTTATTTAACCAAATGACAGGCAAATTATATCTTAACGATATAATTTTAATTTTTTTATTTAACTCTTCGGATTCTACTCCCAGTAAATACACCAATATATATTCTCTTTTATTTAACCATTTAGGTTTTTGGGCTATTTTTCTCCATTCATCTCCGTTCAATAAAAGTGTCGGATCAACAACCACCGAGGCTTTTTTACCTATTAATTCTTCTACAATTTCAGCTCCCCTTTGTTCCCTGACAGATATGTTTGGAATTTCTTCTAGCCATTTTTTATATGTAGAAATTTTATTATTTGGGATTTTATCAACTCCAAAACTTGCCGCATATGAAATTCGCTTTGATTTTGTAGCGAAATCCATAAATTCAATATGAGAATTAAATAGATAATACGGATTCCAAATTTGGTCACTACCTGCCACAAAGAAATCATATTCATCATCTATATTCTCAGGTACATATATATCTGAAATTGGAGTGTGATATTGTGATATATATCTCTTTGTAAATTTATCAAATTTTTTTCTTCTATACCAATTATTAAACTCAACATTATTTGAAAATGGCATAATATAATAAAGAGTAGAAATGATTTTTTTTATTGATAATTTCAACTTTGTAACTATTTTATATTCATCTTCCGCTCTTGTTAAATTTTGTACAGTATCAACCGTTAAACCTTGTTTTTTTAATTCTTCTTGTAATGCGAAATTCTGAAGTCTGTTTCCAAAATTTTGACCACCTGTTATTGTTAATATTATTGCTTTCATCTGTTACACCTTTTATTTACCATCATATCTTTGAATTTTAATCCATACTCTCATGCAAAATACAAAAATGCCATAACTTTTCAAAAACAAAGAGATTTTTGCAATCCTATGTACCATCTGTGGTTTTTTTACATTTTTAATTGCCTTCTTTATCAATTCTTCTTCATAAATTTTTTTTAAACTTTCTTTTGCTGTCTTAAACCCCTTATAATTTTCTTTTGTAATATCGTAAGTCGGACCAATTAGTTCATATGCAATTGCAGAATAAATTTCCCTATAACATTCGTTATACATATCCATTTTTTTATACTGCTCTATGCAACAACAATATTTCGTATATGATGCTTGCCAACGATATTGCACATCTACAACTTTAGTTAATGAATTTTTAACTTCCTGATAATAATAATACAAATTATTATGTACAATGCTAACCTTTGTCACATATTCCAGATATTTTATGTTAAATATGAAATCCTCCGCAAATGATATTTTATCATCAAACCTTATATTATTCTTCATTATGATTTCAGATAAATATAATTTATTCCACAATGCTCCAAAATAAACGCTATACAAATATTTCGACATTATTTTTAAATATTCATTTCTTGTTTTCAATCCATTGGTATTACCAAATGGTGACGGTCCATCTTTTTCTTCGTTGTCAAAATAGTTTACAAAGCCACAAACTGACAATTCACATTTTTTAATACCATCATATAACTTTTGTATCATGTTAATATCAATATAATCATCACTATCTACAAAACACATATATTTTCCCTTAGCTATATATATACCATTATTTCTTGCCTGTGAAACGCCACCATTTTTCTGATTAATAACAACTATTCTATTGTCTGCCTCAGCAAACTTTTCTAATATTTTCTTTGTATTATCCGTTGAACCATCATTAACCACAATAATTTGTAAGTTATTATAAGACTGCTTTACTATGCTATTTAAACATCTATCCATATACTTTTCCGCATTATATGCAGGTATTATTACACTAATCAAATCGTCCATAATTAATATTCCTATTCCCTATTTTTTAAACATTATTATATACTAGAATCCTGCAATACGTCCCTTATGTATTTCATCATCTTATCCTGTTCCTTTTTCAATATTTTCATAGTTTCTGTATAATCTACTTTATCAGTCGTAAAATCATTACAACCACTTACAAACTGATCGATTAATCCGAACCTTTTAAGAACATATTCCAATCTTGTGTTCATATCGTTTTTATCCTGGTATCTATTCAACGCGACAAAATCCTTACGATATATTACACTAAATGCAATTGCGTGAAAAGAATTTGTAATGACAAATTGTGCATTTTTTATAAGCCATATAAACTCTCCTGGTCCAATTTTATAGAGTCGGTTTGATTCATCATGGATATCTATAATTTCTATCTTCTTTTCTTGTGCTATTTTATTAATTATCTCCTCATTGTCTAAATTATCATCCCCTAACATACATTTTATAATATATCTATCCGCAACTCCCTTTACCGGTTTCGATACTCTGTCCCATTCCTCACTGTCTAACATAAAAACAGGATCTAAATTAACATCCACTTGCACATCACATAACCCCTCTATAATGTCTTTCCCACTCTCTTCTCTTACCGTAATTTTATTGAATCCACACAAGCCATTTCGATAATAATCTCCCTTTTCTTTAGGAATTCCATCTAATCCAAAACTTGGAGATATAGTTGCCCTCTTTTTTTTCTCCGCAAATCTCAAAAACATATCATCTGATATAACATCCGGATGCCAAACCTGATCACTTCCAACTATAAACATATCGTATAAATCATTTAAGTCACTCGTATTAGAAATGTTTTTTGCATTCATGTTTTTTTGAAACTTCAAAAAAGACAAATACCTTTCTATCCTATTATTTTTAAATATCCTTGAATATATTTTTTTAGCAAAATTTTCTAGTTTATTATTATATTTAAAGATTTCCTCATAGCATGGTAGCACTAGCGTTGTAGGAACCACACCGCACTTCTTCAAAATCTGTTCTACTGCATAATTTTGAAGTCTGTTTCCGTAATTATTTAAATCAAATATAGTTACTATTCCAACTTTTCTCATATTATTCCTCAAATATCTTTTCAAATTGTTTTATGCATGTATTCACATTAAAAAAGTCTTTTCTCTCTAATGCCATGCTTTTATATTTTTTTAACAGATTTTTGTCTGTTACCAATGTTTCAATGCCATTTTGCAAACCCTTGTTTGAATTTTCAACAATCATTCCATATTTTCCGTTGTCAAGTAATTCCAATGGTCCTGTACAAGCCGTACTTAATACAGGAGTTCCTACCACCAAACTCTCTGCAACAACTAAACAATATGACTCATGAATTGAAGAACATATAAGCAAATCTGCATTTTTTATATATGGGTATGGATTTTCTTTAAAACCCAATAATTTTATTTTATCCTTCAATCCATACTCATCTATTTTGTTTTTTATAATGCTTTCTTCTGGTCCCTCACCAATAATATTTAAGTTAAATTTGACTCCTTTTTCATACAGACTTTTAGTTACATCAATCAACCGAACAAATGCCTTCTGTGGCATAAATCTTCCGATTGCAAGAATATTAAATCCTTCATCGTATGATTCCACCTCTTCTTCTTTTTTAATTTCTATATCTTCTATGTCTATAGGATTATAAATATATGTTACTTTATTCTCAAAACCATATTTTTCAATAAACTTTTGTGCACAGTCTTTTGATACTCCAATAATTTTATCAAATGGAGAAAAAAACTCCCTAACTTTTGAAGTTGAAAAATGAGTCGCCGTTGATTCATCCAGTGTTACATCCATATGTTCCCAAAGTATCTTCTTCGATTTTTTGTTTGTTGAACCACCAATTAACGTTGCCGCCCAAGAATCTCCACAGGCAATTTCAACATCATATTTTCTGTGGACAAACAATCTGTACATTAATTTTCTTGGCATTCTGTCACAAACAACTCTTATCAAATGATTATATACTGGATGCTTTCTTGCATCTATAAATGTATTTGAAATCACTTTTATTTGTGAATTTAGTAATGAGGTGTAATAACCTCCTGGGAATCTTCTCATTACAGTAACATCATATTTATCATAATCCATATGATTGACAAAATCTAATACTACCTTATCCAATCCCCCTTTGTTTAACGAATCTAAATAAAATAAAATTTTCTTTTTCATTAATTAATAACCATTCTTTTCTTAACTATTTTCTTAACATATTTATATATAAATACATATATTAATATTGCAATATTAGTTGCAACATGTAACATTATTAAGCATAAATAATTTGCTCCATATTGATATGTATAAAAAGGTATAACGTCAAAAACAAAGACAAGTAAAATATCTGTCACCTTGTATAATATTGGTTGTGCCAAATAAAATAGCAAACTATTCTGACCTATATAATTAACCAACTTAATATGAACAAAAGAACACAAAATTATAATTCCTATAGATATAAAAAATGCAGCAATGACCATAAGTGGTAATATTCCATAAGTGGCACTATGAATATCTATAGATTTTTTAATTATCATCGAATTGCAGAATCCTAAAATACTACCAACAAAAATCAACACGATTGAAACTATAATTTTAATTATTACACTCTTACTTATTATCTTATTTATACCATTTCTACTTGCATAACCTAAAGATACGAATGTACATGTTACAGGAAGTAAATCTATTTCCCAAGGCAGTCTCAAATTAACGAAACATTGGTACGACATACCAATTGCACATAACAATATTATTAATATCCCTTTCTTCATGTTGCTATCAAATACCTTATATAACCAATATAATGCTAATTCCGTCATAAATAATGCTGGCAAAAACCAATATATGGGATCAAACATCCTTGATGTCAATCGCCAATTAACAATTATTTTAAACGGAATCATATAAATATGATCGTCTACAGCAGATATTCCTATACTTCTACATGCTGATTGAAATACAACATTTACGCAAACCGCCATCAACCATGGCACTAAAAACGCTTTAGCTTTTCGTTTTACAAATTTTACAAATTTATATTTTTTTATATCTAACGTAACACCTGAAAGAATAAAAAACAATGGCATATGAAAGCTATATATCCATATCTGCAATCCTCTCGGACAATTATAATGACCTATTCCTACTAATATTATTGCCAATGCTTTTGCTACATCTATCCATTCAATTCTCTTTGTATTATCGCTTAACATCGTTTTTTATCCTTTTACTAAATTCATTATAGTAATTTATCTTATCATACTCTTCTCTCATCGTAACCTCTGTACATGCTTCTTTAACAAAACTCTCTCTTTTTTTATCATTTATGAACATATCATTCATCGCATTATACAAATTTTCTACAACATTTTTTTGTTTATCCACTATAATTGCAGTTTTGTTACTAAGCACCTCTACCAATCCACCTGAATTTGTAGCTATAATAGGTACTTTCATTGCCATTCCCTCAAGAGCTACAACCCCAAAAGGTTCTTCCCACATAGACGGAATAACCAATACATCCCCTAAAGTATATATTGCCGGCATATCTTCCGGAAAGACATATCCTGTAAAAACAATTCTGTCTTCATAACCTCTTGATTCCTCAATTAACTTTTTAAAATATTCATCTTTTGCAATTAGATTATACCAACGACTTCCAACTACTACCAATTTAGCATTTTTATTTTCTTTAGCAATCCTTTTAAAAGCTCTTACTAATTCCAATATTCCCTTCTCCGGACAAACTCTTCCTGTATATAAGTAAACAAAATCGTCACTATTTAATCCGTATTCATTTTTTAGTTCCTCAGTGTTATATTTCCGATTTACATTAAATACGTTTAAATCAATGCAATTATATAACACTTTCATTTTTTCATTAGGTGCAACACTGTTAAAGTGATTTTCAATATATTTACTTACAGGTAAAATAGTCTCTGCTTTGTCAGCGATAAATCGACACAAATATTCCGGCTTTGTTGTTCCATCTATGTCATTATGCATATGATAAATCATATGCTCTTTTCCATTTTCAGCATGTTTATATATATCTTCAAAAGCCTGCATATTATTTTCAATTAGTATTTTATCATAATTATCTCTAAATACCTTTAACAATGCCCTGTTATATGGTATAAATCTGTATTTTCTTTTTAAAGCCTTTAGAAACATATTTCTAAACTTGCAAAAAAACCAATTCCATTTTGTAATATGAATTTGTATTATTTCTGCATTTTTATATTTGATAGAATCAAGCTTAGGAGATTCTATTGTATATATGTCCATATAATACTCTCCTGCCACTTCGTTTCCATTAATAATCTCTGTCGTTAAAACTTCTCCTGCTCCACCATCCACAGCTGGAACAGGCACAAACCCTGCCGAAATTACTGCCATTCGTTTCATAACTTGTTTCCTTTACAATTACTTTTACTTTTTAAACATTTTTCGTTTAATATCTCCCAATTTTACATATAGATAAAAATATTTCATATTTCCCTTTTCTATGCTTTTGTATAATTCTCGCAAATATTTTCCATTGTCCCTATCTGAATATAATTCACCTTTATTAGGACATCTATCTATAGTTTCTTTTATTAATTGTTTCTTCTCTTTTGCATTTAACTCTGCGTTCCATATAATATTTTTTATAATTGCATCAGCTAAATAGTGCAAGACAACCATATTGAATACTTTTCCTTGTGCCTCACCTACATCAATATCATGTACTCTTTCTACAAAATACTCCACACCATTCAATCTTGCCAAATTTGAATTATGTAGCAGGCTTGTACTTCTTTGTAAGTACTCATATCCAACATAATCTATATAGGTAATCTTATTCCAATATTTTAACAACTCCATATTGTAAATCAGGTCTTCTCTGTCAATGACTTTTGCATCACCTAATACACCTGACTTGTCTAAAATCGATTTACGATATAACTTATTCCATGCGTACCCAAAGGACATTTCACAAATAGCTCTATATAAATGTTCTGTCATTTCATTATGGCTATATATCTTATTATCCCAGCTACACACTTCTAATATATTTCCATCTTCAGATACTTTTTCATATCCAAAGATAACAACATCTGACTTATCTCTTTCTATTGCATCAACACACTTTTTCACTGTGTCTTCTTTTACACAATCGTCGCTATCAATATACATAACATACTCTCCGGTTGCCACCTCATACCCTGAATTTCTTGCAGATGCGAGACCTCCGTTATTTTTATGTACCACTTGTATCCTTGAATCCTCCTTAGACAGTTCATCGCATATTCTTCCACTACTATCTTTTGAACCATCGTCTACAAGTATTATTTCAAGATTTCTATATGTCTGATTTTGAACTGACTGTACACTTTTCTTTAAATACTTTTCAACATTGTATATCGGTAAAACAACCGACACTTTATCCTTATATTCCATTAATTTTCTCTCTTATATCTGTTCTATTAATTCCATCCACTGCTCACTTATTTTATCAATATTAAACTTTTCTGTCCCCACCATAGAATTGTCCGAGAATTTTTTTCTTATATCTTGATTTTCTATCAACTGGTTTATTTTTTCTGCCATTTGTTCTATATCAAAACAATCTAAAAGATAACCATTTATGTCATCCAATATTATTTCACTTGGGCCTGCCGGACATCTAAAACTGACACACGGCAAACCTTCTTTTTTTGCTTCGGTTAATACCAATCCAAATCCTTCAGTTCTAGATGTTAATACAAATATTGCAGATTTCCTATAATATTCTTCTATATTGCTAACATTCCCTTTCAAAATTAGGTTCTCTGTTAAATTATTTTTTTCTATTTTTTCTTCCAGTCTTTTTCTTTCTTCGCCTTCACCGCATACTACCCATCTCCAATCATTATGCTTCTTTAGCACAATTTTTGCAACATCAATCAGCATATCAAACCCTTTGTTATAATTTAGCGTACCCGCACTTATTATTATCTTGCTTTTCATATTATAGCAAATATCTTCACCATTCCCAATTTCAATCGGGTTATATATACGTCGCAAAATTCCTTTAACATTAACCTCTCTTTCATAATTTTTTCTATCTTCCTCTGTCAATACAACAATTGCATCCGCTTTTTTTGCCGCCCATTTTCTTGTAATTTTTCGATATCCCACATATGGATTGACGTAAAAACTAAACTGCTCCCAGGATATTAACTTACATTTCACTCCTCTTAATGCCGGTATAGAATACAAATCCAATATTCCATCAATATCTATCAGAACATCTATATTGTTACTTTTCACAAACTTTCTAAGCCTGTGAACATATGTAAGTATCCTTTTTCCACTGGTAACTTTTTCAAATAAAGTATATCTCTTAATTTTATCATTTAATGTATAAAACAACTTATCGTTGTTTTCCCATAAGCTTAAAAAGCATATATTAAATTTCTTATTCTTTACTAACTGATTAGCAATAACGGTACTAACTCTTTCCGTGCCACCGCTTCTGGTTATATCACCGGAAAAAAAACATATTTTCTTCATTTGAAGTAACTACCTTCCTAAACTTTATACAATAAAACTAGCTAATTTCCACAACTTATAGTTTCTGGTTTCGAATGCTCTCTCAATATCTTTGTCAATTGTTCTTCCCTTTGCCTTATAATGCTCCGGTCTGATGTTTTCAAGCATTTGACATGCCAGATTAAATGTACATTCTATCACTTCATCAGACATTAATGAAATTCTTCTATAAAGTAATGTAGACATATGACCTTTAACCAAATCATATTGTATTTCATCATTTTGCAATCCGATATCTCTCGCATCCTCTAATACCTGTTCCATAACCCAATAATGGTCTATACACTTATTACTATGCCTTGCCTTTGCTGTTATACCATTTGGATTTAACCTATACGCATACACAACATCCGATGTAACCACCATTTTCTTGCACATTCTGTATAAGACCATACATACAATAGTATCTTCAAACCATACATTTAGCGGAAATCTTAATTGATTAAACATTTCTCTTTTATATATTTTTGCCCACGGAAATCCCGGTGCTTTCAATATATTTTCTGTTGATGTAACTGTTGTATCTTGAAATTTGCTATAATTAAAAGTATTAGTATTTTCTAAAAAACTATAGTAACTTCCCTGTACAATGTCAGCTCCGAATTCTCTTATTTTTCCCATCATACCTTCTATGCAATTCCCAACTAACATATCATCGGAATCAAGGAACATTATATATTTCCCAACGCTTGCATCTATACCTGTATTTCTTGCCCCTGAAAATCCTTTATTTTCCTGATTAATCAAAACTATCTTTTCCGACTTTATACCGGTTACGATTTCTTTTGTTTTATCACTTGAACCGTCATTGACTATTATAAGTTCGTAGTCAACACTTGTTTGCTGATTTATTACTGAATTGATGCATTCTCTTATTGTTTTCTCCGCATTATATGCCGGAACAATTATAGACAAATCTTTACTACATTCCTTATTTGTATACGTAGTTTTCATATCAGGTCTCTTACTGCAACTATCCATCAGTTTATATGCTTCATCAATAGTCATGTTGCTTTTACTCTTGCAAAAAAGTCTTGCCATATAATAATATGCCAACAACATACAATAACTAATGTTAGATATAGCCTTTGCCAACTTAACATTTTTCAATTTTCTATAAAATGTGTTATACATACGTTGCTTCATCTCTCACCATTCCCTTCGCTGTTGCACTATTTTGCACTCTATTTTGGTATACTAATAATTGGAATACCGGAAATGTGGTAGCCTCATGTCTAACCCAGGAGCCAAAATCCGGTTCGAAAACTACCGATCCAAAGAAATATGCCACAAAGCATGACAACGCCACAACCACCTTTTTATCCATTGCCTTAATGTTAGCAAGTGCCTTAAATAAATACATTAAAATAAATATCTGATAAATAAAAAATGGAGCATATCCAGGGCTTTTTAGCAGAAGTTCTATTGGAATCATCATCCTAAATGCATTAATTACATAATCAATCATAAAAACACCAAGATTTCCATTAACCTCTATAGGGTTATAAATTGCCGAAGCTGCTCCACCAGCCTCTCTTATCGTTCCCGTAGAATTATCTCTAATATTTAATGCCTCATAGTAATCATCATATGACACTAAACTACTAGCATAAAAGAACACAAATACTCCTATAAAGCACATAAGCACCGTTGCAAATATAATAAATTTTGTTATTCTTCTTCTCTTCTGAAGCCATAAGAATATAAAGTATAGTAAGACACTCATTGCCGCCATTATTATATAGTATGACCTAAATGATGTACTTTCCCAATAATATACTAATGCACACCCTAATATCTTTAACAATGTATTTTTTACAGGGCTATTAATAATTATATAAATAACAAAAAAATATAAAATCTGTATCATTTCTTTATTAATACAAAAAACATAAATATTTAAAACTCCCGTTGCCATAAGGGTAAACAATGATTGTTTAAAGTCCATCTCCTTAGTTTTTGACACAATAATCATAATGGCAATAGTCATAATCAATCCATAAAATGTTGAAAATTGATTTATAGTAGTAAAATGGAATATATTGATTGTTCTATGGAAATCTACTGCCGTTTGATATCCTGTCCATCCACTTGTTGCCTTATCACCATTTACTAACATATCTATCATTCTGTAACTATCAAAAAAATATCTCATTGGTAGAAAATACATATATATAATTTTTGCCAATATAGCGGTAGGTACTATTAAAAGCATGGTAGTATCTCTGTTTTGTTGTCTTATTTTTAAAATTTTCTGTTCCATATATTAATCTCTATCTTATCACTATTTTCTCTATTTTTTTTAATATAACTGCAGCTAATATAGTACATATTACAATCATACAACTATCTATTACCAAATTAATTTTTCCAAACATATAAAAAGGAAGTTGCATAAACATCATGTGTACCATATACACTTCCATTGTATATCCATCCATGGTCTTAATTAATCTATAGTTTAGATATTCCTTAAACATTTGATATACATACTTTATAGCAATTATTATCCATATACCTAATACGACCTGTGTATATAATACAATTATATAATCATATATACATGAATCACCTATTACCACCTTACTCACAAGTCTAATTCCCACAGCTATCAGCATCGTTACAGACCATCTTAATGCACTTTTCCTACTTATATTCCTTATTATATTAGGTAATATATAGTACCCTAAAGCATAGGTCCCTACATAAAACACATACAATGCTATGAACCGTATTCCTATTAATCCTGCTACTAACTGTATTAAAATAAATATAGTAGTTACTACTTCTTTTATGCGTCTATTCCAATCTTTAGTTTTCTGCAAAAGTGGTGTTATAAGGTAGCATATCATTATTACTGTCAAAAACCACAACTGTCCTGCCCCTGAAATACTAACGCCAAACGCCTGCAGGTTTAATGCATACATTATATATATCTTTGGACTAACTTGTACCCCTTCAAAATACAAAGCAACAAAAACCACTATCATTACAATATACAGTGGCACAAATATTCTAGTCATTCTTTTTTTATACCACGATGCCAGTTCGCCTTTATTAATTTGTTTCTGCCCCAGCAAATATCCGGATATCATAAAAAACACAAATACACCTACGTTAAAAAGCTGAGCTGTCTGTGCTATTATTGGATTTCCAAGTATTTGCACGTAATGACATAAAAAAATCATAATACACGATACGATTCTAACCAATGCAATGGAATAATCAAACTCTCTCTTCTGCTCCATCTTATTCTCCCTGCATCCTTATATTAATCCCACTACCACAGGTAGCGATGGCACACTCCGGCACATCCCTATCCACTACACAACCGGCTCCTATCACTGCATTATCTCCTATAGTCACGCCTTTTAATATCACCACATTGCTTCCTATCCACACATGTTTTCCTATATGCACAGGTGCCACCGTATATCCCTGACTCTTTATAGTATCCTCCGAACTTCTAAACCTATGGTTATGGTCATATACATGGCTATTCTCTCCAAAAATCGTTCCGTCCCCTATTGTAACCTCCTGCAAACTGTTTATCGAACAATTATTATTAAAAAAGCACCTTTCACCTATGCTGATATTACCGTCACCTTCCACCATAGCATGAAAGCCATTTCTGAAAGTGGTCTTCCTTCCAAAAGAAATCTTATTTCCGCTCAATACTCTATATCCCACCTTCTTAATCATCGCTTTCACGTGATAATACAGTTTTAATAATTTCATTGTTACCTTCAATCTCCTGTTTGTATACTGTTAAAATACATTGTTTAACAATTCGCTTCAAATTACATATATCATCTTATTTTATCAAAAAAAAGCTTTTTTTACAACAAAATACAATATAACATAAATTATATCCATTAGAACATTTGTCTGTACTCACAAATTGTTTATCTTGCTATTAAACCTATATACACAAAAAAGCCGGACAGCCTTTTCATGATTGACTATCCGACTTTTCTCTCTTATTTTCTTATTACGCTGTCTGCCTCTCGGCAAGCTGTCTTTTTAATTCTTCTATTTCTTTTTCATATTTGTCTAATCGGTTCTGCTTTTCATCCAGCTCTTTCTGCATTATCTTACGTTCAGCTTCTCTTCCTCGTGCTTCTCCTCTCGCTTCCCCTAATGCTTCCCCACTCATTCTTGCGTCATTCATCATGTCATCAATTGCCTTACACATATCCTGTCTCTCCTCCTTCTCTTCAACCTTTATGTTAATGTTTGCACATTCCCTGATTACCACCATGGCATCCCTTTCCATGTTTGAATATATGTTATGTTTTTCATTTAAAAGACTGTTCATCTTTTCCTTATCCCCTGATGCCTTCATAAATTCTATTATGTATCTAAAATCCGACATAAACTTCTCTGAATTGTTAATCTCATGGGGATCTATGAGATTAATCCTGTAATCCGGAATTAATTTTA
>OCHA01001369.1_pt1 | contig 19070 bp, 11 predicted proteins | sample 1538591 | NCBI WGS metagenome assembly OCHA01 (sample SAMN04571710, study PRJEB22368) | human gut metagenome | biome: human gut; material: stool | host: Homo sapiens | place: Luxembourg | collected 2012-09-06 | reverse complement strand
ACCTTCTCGCCAACCAACAGGCCGGCCAAGGAAATAGATCCTGTTTTCAGGAAATTACGTCTTGTAGTCATTTATATAGTTTTTATGGTATTATATTCCAGTGGCAAAGTTAAGAAAAAAAATAAAGGCTCCCAATCCTTTTCGGACCGGAGCCTTCGCCAACTCAATAATTCCTTAAATTAGCCTAAATACGATTTGAGGAGCTTGCTACGAGTTCCTTGTCTTAATCTTCTGATTGCTTTTTCCTTGATCTGGCGGACACGCTCTCTAGTGAGGCCAAATTTGTCGCCAATCTCTTCCAATGTCATTTCCTGACAGCCAATACCGAAAAACATCTTGATAATCTCACATTCTCTTTCGGTCAGTGTAGCAAGCGCTCGATCAATTTCCTTAGCCAATGACTCGTTCATTAACGACCGGTCCGCGATAGGAGCGTCATCGTTCACAAGCACATCCAAAAGGCTGTTGTCTTCGCCTTCCACGAACGGGGCATCCACGGAAATATGACGTCCGGACACCTTCAAGGTATCGGATATCCAACTCATCAGCAAGTTCCTCTGGAGACGGTCTACGCTCGTTTTCCTGCTCGAACTTGGAGAAGGCCTTGCTGATCTTGTTCAGCGAGCCTACTTGGTTCAACGGAAGACGCACGATTCTTGACTGCTCTGCCAAAGCTTGCAGAATAGATTGGCGAATCCACCATACAGCATAGGAAATAAACTTGAAACCTCTCGTCTCATCGAATTTCTCAGCAGCCTTGATCAAGCCTAAGTTACCCTCATTAATAAGGTCGGGCAAACTCAAACCTTGGTTCTGATATTGCTTAGCCACAGAAACGACGAAACGGAGATTCGCACGGGTCAATTTCTCTAACGCCCTACGGTCTCCTCTTTTGATAGCCTGTGCCAATTCCACTTCCTCTTCTACCGTGATAAGATCTTCTCGACCAATCTCTTGAAGATATTTATCCAGCGAAGCGCTTTCGCGGTTGGTAATGGACTTTGTGATCTTTAATTGTCTCATTCAATTTGTTTAATTGAGAATACGGGGTGCAAAGATAACCATTTTTGTTGAAAGAATTGGCTGGATGCACCCCACATCCAGCCAATTAAAAACCTTTAACAATCTTTTCACACCTATAAGACTACAGTCCTTGTTTATCTTATTCGGCAAGATCTATCGCATAGTACTTCGTACGTCCGTTCGGGTAGAAGCCTTTAATGAAGAGGCCTTGATCTTCCGTACGTCCTTGAAGTATGCTTTCCACAATCTTTTCCAAGTCTTCCGGAGCAGAGATCTTCTGGTTGTTTACAATCATGATAATGAAGCCTTTCTTTATACCGGCGTCTTTCAGCTTGCCGCTGGTCAGACCGGTGACCTCGATACCATAACTTACACCTAACTTACGTTTCTGCTCGTCGTTCAAAGCCTTGAACGCTGCGCCCATAACCTCTGCGCTGTCGCCACCCTTCACGACCTTGGTGCTACCTTGCGCATTACGGAGTTCTACCGTGAATTTCTTCGTGCTACCGTTGCGGTTGATCGTCAACTCTACCTTGTCGCCCGGACGGTATTTGCTGATCTGCTCTTGCAAAGCGCTAGACGATTTGATCTTCACGCCGTTCACGGCTACAATCACGTCACCCTTCTCGATTCCGGCTTCCTTAGCGGAGCTGCGCTCGGCGAAACCACCTACGTAAGCGCCCTCGAATACTTTCACTTTCTCTTTCTCAGCGTCGGGCACGTATTGCGGGTCTTGTATCAATACGCCTAATACGGCACGCTGCACGGTTCCGAATTGCTTCAAGTCGTTAGCCACCTTGCCGGCGATGCTGATGGGCACGGCGAAAGAGTATCCGGCGAAGTTACCGGTCTCGGAGTAGATAGCGGTATTGATACCGACTAACTCGCCTTTCGTGTTCACTAGTGCCCCACCACTGTTACCCGGGTTCACGGCGGCGTCTGTCTGTATAAACGACTCGATCTTGCTACGATCCTTGCCACCGGCGCCGATGTTGCCACGGCTCTTAGCGCTCACGATACCTGCTGTAACGGTAGAGGTCAAGTTAAACGGGTTACCTACCGCCAACACCCACTCACCTACTTTCAACTTCTCAGAATCACCAAAGGGGATCGTAGGTAAGTCGGTTGCCTCAATCTTGATCAAGGCGATATCTGTTGTCGGATCAGCCCCTATAATCTTTGCCGGGAATTTCCGGTTATCGTTTAAGGTAACCTCCAGCTCGTCGGCTCCGTCGATCACGTGGTTGTTCGTGATGATATAACCATCCGTAGAGATAATGACACCCGAGCCAGCGCCCACACGAGGTTGCTGTTGCGGACGTTGGAACCCTCCACGGCCACCGAAGCCGAAGAAATACTCGAACGGGTCCATATACTGCTGACCGCCGTCCCCGTTAGAGGCTTGCGCGTTAGCCGTGGCCTTGATATGGACAACCCCGTGGATGGCGCTCTCGGCGGCCGTAGTGAAATCGATATTCTCGGCGGCCACGGTTCCATAATTCGTCAATCGGTACGGTTGCTTGAAGGTATTCTCAACTCCGGAGGCCAACTCCGCCGGACGTTGATTCTTATTCATCAGGTAAGTACTCGTTCCGATCGCGGCACCAGAACTAATGGCTGCTATCAGAGCAACACCAAGCACATTCTTCCAGATATTTTTCATACTTTTCTTATTTAATTAAACACTTAAATTTAACAGTTTCTTTACGGCAAAGAAAACTCAAAAATTGTGCGGATATTCCATTTCCATCGTATTTTTTATCACTTTTAACGAGGCATCACAGGGGCTTAACCGCACTTAACAGTACTGTGTATTGCAAAGTACCTTTTTAACAATTAAACAGCAGACGAATTGACAGTTGACACGCGATAACTGACAGTCGGCAATCGATAAATGACAGTCGGTTACTGGCAATCTAGAATCTCTGTTCGTATAAAAAACACCTAGGAGACAGAATATGTTTACGGCTGAAAAAGAAAATGTTATCCTATCTCTCCTATGCGTCTACAAAATAATTGTCAACCGCCGACCGTCAACTGTCAACTAAAATACCTATCTTTGTCCTATCGCAGTCTGCTGGTCTGTCGCTCACCTTCGGGTGTGAGGAAAGTCCGGGCAACACAGAGCACCATACTTCTTAACGGGAAGCTGTCCGTGAGGGTAGAGTAACGTAACAGAGAATAACCGCCGGACTCGTCCGGTAAGGGTGAAAAGGTGAGGTAAGAGCTCACCGGGTCCCGTAGCGATACGGGATGCCGTACGTCTTATGGGTTGTAAGGTCATGTATACCGGCGCATGTAGGATGGCTCGTCCGATGCCGGGGGGTAGACCGCTAAAGCTTACCGGCGACGGTAAGACAAGATAAATGGCAGGCGCCTCTTTCCAAAGAGGTACAGGACCCGGCTTATAGGCAGACTGCTTTTTTTATTTGCCAATTAAATCATGTGCCGATATGCCCAAAAACAAGCCACGGGAAGAAAAGAAACCTATTGGAGAACGGATCAGCGCATTATTAGCACGAACCATCCGTTTCGTTACCTACGACATTTGGCGGATTACCGAGAATGAAGTTAGTGGGCTGAAGGAGATTTATATCAATATCATCAAGACGGTCATACTCGCCGTGCGGGGTTTCCAGAGCGAGAACCTGCAAACCAAGGCGTCGGCGCTTACCTACAGCACCTTGTTATCTATCGTACCTTTGCTGGCCGTATTATTAGGTATAGCTAAGGGCTTCGGTTTCCAAGGGACGGTACGGCAGGAGTTGTTCGATTATTTCCCCGGGCACGAGATGGAGCTGAACAAGGCGTTCGAGTTCGTGGAGAGCTATCTGGCGCAGGCGCAGGGGGGAGTGATCATCGGGGTCGGTTTGATTTTATTGTTTTATACGGTGATCAACTTGATCTCGTCCGTGGAGGATACGTTCAACGACATCTGGCAGATCCAGAAATCCCGTCCGTGGTACCGGAAGATATCCGATTATCTGGCCTTATTCCTCGTGCTGCCGGTGCTGATGACGGCATCCAGCGGTTTGTCCATCTTCATGTCTACCTTGCAGAACTCGTTCTTGGGGCAATACTTGTTTTTTACGCCACTCGTAGAGCTGTTCTTGCATATAGCGCCTTATATTATCACGACATTGGCTTTCACGGGGCTGTACGTCTCCCTGCCGAATACGAAAGTAAGGTTCGTGAACGGGTTGGTGGCAGGCTTTATCGCTGGTTGCGCCTTCCAGTTGTTCCAATTTATTTATATCAGTGGGCAGATTTGGGTGAGCAAGTACAACGCTATTTACGGTAGTTTTGCCGCACTGCCTTTGTTGTTGCTTTGGTTGCAGCTTTCTTGGTTGATTTGCTTGTTTGGCGCAGAGCTGTCGTACGCCTCCCAGAACGTGAAGAAATTCAGCTTTGAGAGGGACAGCAAAAGTATCAGCCGCCGGTACAAGGATTTCTTGACCTTGCTGATCGCCTCGCTGATCGTCAAACGGTTCGTGAAAGGCGAGAAACCCTATACGGCCGACGAGCTATCCGACGCTTACCGCATCCCTATCCGCATAACGACACAGATCTTATACCTGCTCACGGAGTTGAACATCATCATCGAGGTGAACTACGGGAATGACGACCGTGTGGCATACTACCAGCCGGCGATCGATGTCAATAAGATCACGGTCAGCTACCTGCTGACCCGCATGGACGAGTATGGCTCCGAGAACTTTAAGATTGACACGAGCAAGCTTTTCAGCAAGGAATGGAAAGCCCTGCTGAAGACACGTGAGGATATGATAAAGGCAAACGACAATATCCTGCTGAAAGACCTATAGGGAATTGAAAATTGAGAATTGAGAATTGAGAATTAATACAGGAAATAGGGATTTGACGAGTGGGGCGGTATGGAAGGTGATCCTGCGTTTCGCTTTCCCTTTGCTGATCGGCAATCTGCTGCAACAACTCTATAACGTGACCGACAGCGTCATCGTCGGGCAGTTTCTGGGGAAAGAGTCGCTGGCGGCGGTATCGGCTTCCTTCTTCATCTATTACTTTATTATCTCGCTGGTGATCGGTATCGGGAGCGGTACGTCGGTGGTGATCTCACAGTTTTTCGGGGCGAAGGAGTTCGATAAGGTGCAGAAGGCCTTCTCCTCTTTCTTTATCTTCATGTTGGTCGCAGGGGTATTGCTGTCCATAGCGGGAATTATTTTTGCCGAGCCGATGTTCAGGCTGACGAACACACCGGAGGACGTGATCCCGCAGGCAGTCGCTTATTTTAGGATTTATGTAGGGGGTACGTTCTTGTTTGTCACTTTCAATAGCATTATCTCCATATTGCGGGGTGTCGGGGAGTCCGTGCGCCCCATGCTGTTTATCCTGCTTACCACGATTTTGAATATAGCCTTGGATTTACTCTTCATTGTCGTTTTCAAATGGGGGATCGAAGGGGCGGCACGGGCTACGGTGATCGCCCAAGGGATCGGCATGTGCGTGGCCCTAGGCTACGTGAACAACACCCATCCCCTGCTCTCTATCAAGAAACAGGATTTATTGTTCGATATGGGACTGTTCAAGGAAGGGCTCCGCATCGGGCTTCCCTCCAGCGTACAGCAATGTGCCATCTCGCTAGGATTGATTGCCTTACTGGGGATCGTGAACAGTTTCGGCACGGATACGCTCACCGCTTACGGGGCAGCGGGAAAGATCGACACGATCATCATCCAAGCGGTATTGACCCTCTCTGGGGCGCTAGCTGCTTTCTGCGGGCAAAACATCGGAGCTGGGCACTTGGACCGGGTACGTGACGGGGTACGATTCGCCATGCTTGTCAACCTATTGCTGGGTCTAGCAACCTTCACGGCCATCTATTTCTTCGGGGACAAGATGATGCTGGCTTTCACCAAGGACCCGGAGGTGATCCGGATTGGCAAGGAATATTTATTGATCATGGGAGGATTCTTTATCGTACACGGCGGCTTGAACGTCTTCAACGGGGCATTACGGGGAGCTGGCGATACCCTGTTCCCAATGGCAGTAAGCATCACTTGTCTTTGGCTGATACGCATTCCCCTCGCCTATTGGTTTAGCTCTATCTGGGGACGGAGCGGTATCTGGTGGGCCATCGGCGCCAGCCTTTGCATCGGGCTTACAATCACCTATATCTATTATAAATTGGGATTCTGGAAGAACAAAGGGCCTTTACGGAAGAAATAAGCATAGCTTATTATTCGTTTCCATCGGGGTCGCATCGCCCGATCGCTTGATTGAATAGAGAAAAAGTCCTCAAGTCAATGACTTGAGGACTTTTTAGTTGCGGAGGCAAGACTCGAACTTACGACCTTTGGGTTATGAGCCCAACGAGCTACCACTGCTCCACTCCGCGATATAGTTGCTATCATTTCTTGATTGCGAGTGCAAAGGTAGGGATATTTTCTTACAAAACAAATTTATTGCAAGTTTTTTTTAATATACTTGGTAGATACGATCTTTTTTAAGTACTTTGCGCACAGTTTTAATCAAAATGTGCAATACAATGCCGATGACAGTTTCTAAAACACGTGACATGTTGGTGGATGTGGCCAGACAATTGTTTGCCCGCATGGGGGTTGATAACACGACGATGAACGATATTGCACAGGCATCTCGTAAGGGGAGACGTACGCTTTATACGTATTTCAAAAGCAAGAACGAGATCTATTTGGCGGTAGTGGAGTCGGAGCTGGACCAGCTTCATAAGATGCTGGTGGACGTGGCCAGCAAGGATCTGCCGGCGGACGAGAAGCTGCTGACGTTTATCTATAGCCGCTTGGACGCTGTAAAGGCGTTGGTGTTTCGGAACGGTACGTTGCGGGCTACCTTCTTCCGTGATATATGGCGGGTGGAGAAGGTACGTAAGAGCTTCGACCTTCGGGAAGTGGAGATCATAAAGGGAATATTGGACGATGGCGTGAAGGAGGGTATATTCAGCATGCCGGACACGGACATTACCGCCCTCGTGCTCCATCATGCCTTGAAAGGGCTGGAGGTGCCCTATATCCGGGGGATCATGGGTGATAATATCAGCCAGCGGATTAAACGTAGAGACAATGTGATGAATTTAATATTCAACGGAATAAAGATTAAGTAAATCAAAGACACTAAGGAATGTTTATTAATGCGACAGGGTTTTATGTGCCTGAAGAACGGGTAGATAACCAACATTTTCTTGAATTGAGCGGGTTGACAAGTGAGTGGATTGAGCAACGGACGGGAATTCATACCCGCTCGAAAGCGAAAGAGGGGGAGAATATCAATACCATGAGCCTTGAGGCCGTGAAGGACGCTCTTCCCAAATTGCCTTACGATATCACGGAGGTAGACTTGATCGTCTCCGCTTCGTATTCTCCTTATGATACGGTTGCGACGGCCGCGCATACGGTTCAACATGAGTATACTATCGCTGACGCGAAAGCTTTATATCTATCCTCGGCTTGTTCTTCTTTCTTGAACGCCTTGGAGGTTGTGGAGGGATATTTCGCCATGGGGAAGGCTTCCAAGGCTTTGGTGCTTTCCGCTGATAAGAACTCCGCTTATTATAATGAGACAGACCCGAAGGCGGGCCATTTATGGGGTGATGCCGCCGCCGCTTTCTTTATCTCCAAGGAGCGGATCGGTGAGGGCGACGCTGAGATCGTAGAGGTCTACACGCAAGGTCTCGGCCATTTGTCGAAAGCGATGGAGGCGGTTCACTTGCGTCCTCGTGACGGCGGTATCTTGATGCCGGAGGGGCGTGACGTATTTATCCAAGCTTGTACCTATATGCCTAAGAATGTCCTTCATTTGTTGGAGAAGAACGGTTATACGCTGGATAACCTTACTTATTTCATCGGCCATCAGGCGAATATGCGTATCATGGCGAATATCGCCAAGCAATTGAACTTGCCGGACGAGAAATTTTTGCACAATATCGAGGAGCTGGGAAATACGGGTTCCGTAAGCTCGGCCTTGGTATATGCCCAGAACGATAAGAATTTCAAGAAAGACGACTTGATCGCTATCACGGTATTCGGCGGTGGCTATTCGACGGGAGCTTGCTTGATTAAACATTGATATTAAAAAATTTGAGTAATATGAAACTATTAGAAGGTAAAGTGGCTGTCGTAACAGGTGCCGCTCGTGGTATTGGTAAGGCTATCGCCTTGAAGTTCGCCCAAGAGGGCGCTAACATCGCTTTCACGGATCTAGTGATCGATGAGAATGGCTTGGCTACACAGGCCGAGATCGAGGCCTTGGGCGTGAAGGCGAAAGGATACGCTTCTAACGCCGCTAACTTTGAAGAGACTCATAACGTGGTGGCCGAGATCGTGAAGGATTTCGGACGTATCGATATCTTGGTGAACAATGCCGGTATCACGAAAGACGGCTTGATGATGCGTATGAGCGAGGGACAATGGGACGCTGTGTTGAACGTGAACTTGAAGTCCGCTTTCAACTTTATCCATGCTTGTACCCCGGTCATGATGAAGCAACGTGCGGGTAGCATTATCAATATGTCTTCTGTCGTAGGTGTTCATGGCAACGCCGGACAAGCGAACTACTCCGCTTCCAAGGCCGGTATGATCGGCTTGGCTAAGTCTGTCGCTCAGGAGTTGGGTTCTCGTGGCATCCGCGCGAACGCTATCGCCCCGGGATTCATCATCACGGATATGACCGCTCAGCTGTCTGACGAGGTACGTGCCGAGTGGTGCAAGAAGATTCCTTTGCGCCGTGGTGGTACGGTGGAGGATGTGGCTAATATCGCTACCTTCTTGGCTTCGGATATGTCTTCTTATGTATCCGGACAGGTTATTCAGGTTGACGGCGGTATGAACATGTAATATGGAGGTTATTTACGAGGATAATCATATTATAGCGGTAGATAAGACCTGCCGTGAGATCGTGCAAGGCGACAAGACGGGCGATAAGCCTCTCTCGGAGATGCTGAAGGCATGGCTGAAGGAGAAGTATTGCAAGCCCGGTAACGTCTTTGTCGGTGTCACGCACCGTCTGGATCGTCCGGTGAGCGGGGTCGTGATTTTCGCCAAGACGAGCAAGGCCCTTTCTCGCTTGAACGAGATGTTTCGTGTTGGTGAGGTGCGCAAGACGTATTGGGCGATCGTCAAGAACCGTCCCCCGCAGGATGAGGGTGAGTTGGTGGATTGGCTGGTGCGGAACGAGAAGCAAAACAAGAGTTACGCTTACGATACCGAGCGGCCGAATGCCAAGAAAGCCATCCTGCGTTATAAATTGATCGCCCATTCGGATAATTATTATCTGTTGGAGATCGATTTGAAGACGGGGCGGCACCATCAGATCCGCTGTCAGTTGGCGAAGATGGGATGTCCGATCAAGGGGGATCTGAAATATGGTTTCGATCGTTCCAATAAGGATGGAGGCATTAGCTTGCACGCACGTAGCGCAGAGTTTATCCATCCGGTTTCAAAAGAGAACGTGCGAATTGTCGCTCCCGTGCCGGATGATAATTTGTGGAAAGCGTTGTCGGTTGACCGATAATAATTGATATTGATAAAGATCTGATATATGTGGAATCCTTTCGGATGGAGAAAACGTTTCATTCGAAAGGATTTTGTTTTTAAAGTGTAGACTTACCCAGTAGGTGTGGATTTATTCCCCGGTTGGATACACCCTAATTTTAGTATAAATGTTAACATAAACGCTATACGATTTGTTATTAAGTGAAGTAATGTTAATTATCGGTCTCCTCGAGAAAAATGGAATGATTCTTTCTTTCTTTACATAACAAATGTGACATAAGTAATTTATATAGGTAGAATGAGCAGGAAAAGATTGGCAAAAGTACAGGTTATCTTGATAGCCCTTGTAGTAGCGATGACGGGTTGCCGCCATAAGGAAGAGCAGCAATTGCCCATCGTGATCGTAGACAAACCCTCAAAAGAAGACGTGCAGATTTATGGCGAGTACGTGGGACGTATCCGTGCCGCCAGCTTTGTCGAGGTACATGCCCGTGTGGAGGGATTCCTAGAGAAAATGTTGTTTGAGGAAGGTAAACGGGTGAAGCAGAATGAGCCCCTGTTTATGATTAATCCCGATAAATATCGTGCTAGAGTAGAGAAAGCGAAAGCCCAACTGAAGAAAAGCCAAGCCCAAGCGGCCAAGGCCCGGCGTGATGTGGAACGCCTGAAACCGTTGTACGAGCAACACGCCGCCAGCCAACTGGATTTGGATAACGCCACAGCCGCCCTGGAAGATGCCGAGGCGAATATCGCCATGAGCAAGGCGGATCTAGACCAAGCGGAGATGGAGTTGAGCTATACGGTGGTGACCTCGCCGCTGTCTGGGTATATCAGTGAGCGTTTCGTGGATGTGGGTGCTTTGGTGGGCCCGGGTGTCAATTCGAAATTGGCGGCTGTTGTGAAAAGTGACACGGTATTGGTCGATTTTAAGATGACCGCCTTGGATTACCTGCGTGCCGAGCGTCGTAACGTGAAGTTTGGCGAGCAGGATACGACCCGTTCTTGGCAGCCTACCGTGACGGTTACCTTGGCGGACGACTCGGAATACCCGGTAAAAGGTATCGTGGACTTCGCCGACCCGCTGGTGGACCCGAAGACCGGTACGTTTGGCGTTCGTGCGGAACTATCCAACCCGAACCAGAAATTATTGCCCGGACAGTTCACGAAGGTGAAGCTCCTGCTGGATGTCCGCGAGCGTTCGATCGTCGTTCCCCGGAAAGCCCTCTCGATCGAGAAAGGAGGTGCATTCATCTATATCATCCGTAGGGACGATATCGCCGAGAAGCGTTTCGTGCAGACCGGCCCGGAGATCGGCAACAAGGTCGTGATCGAACGGGGCTTGGGCGAGAACGAGCGAGTAGTGGTAGAAGGTTATCATAAATTGGTGCCGGGCGTGAAGGTACATGCGGTAGAGGCCGGCGACGAGAAGGCTATCCAAGCGCTTAGAGAGGAGGAAGAACAATGAAACCGGGATTCTTTATAGACCGTCCTGTCTTTTCGACCGTCTTATCGATACTGATCGTGATTGTCGGAATCATCGGACTGGCATTGTTGCCTGTGGACCAGTATCCGCAGATTACGCCCCCTGTAGTGAAGATCAGCGCCACGTATCCGGGAGCGAGCGCCTTGACGGTGTCTCAAGCGGTCGCTACCCCGATCGAGCAGGAGCTGAACGGTACGCCGGGTATGATCTATATGCAAAGTAGTAGCTCGAACTCGGGTAGCTTGAATATTACGGTGACTTTCGATGTATCCGCCGATGCGGACTTGGCGGCTGTCGAGATCCAGAACCGTGTGAAACTGGCCGAGAGCCGTTTGCCCGCCGAGGTGATCCAAAATGGTATCACGATCGAGAAGCAGGCTCCTAGCCAGCTGATGACCTTGAGCTTGATGTCCGACGATCCGAAGTTCGATGAGATCTATCTGAGTAATTTTGCCACGATCAACGTGTTGGACGTATTGCGCCGTATCCCGGGCGTAGGTCGTGTATCGAATATCGGTAGCCGTTATTACGGTATGCAGATCTGGGTATATCCGGATCGGTTGGCCAACATGGGATTGACGGTAAGTGATTTGCAAGATGCCTTGAAAGACCAGAACCGGGAGTCGGCGGCGGGCGAGCTGGGTAAGCAGCCCGTGCTGGATGTGGATGTCACCTTGCCTATCACGGCCCCGGGACGTTTGTCTACCGTGAAGGAGTTCGAGGATATCGTGGTGCGAGCAAACCCGGATGGCTCGATCGTCCGGATGAGCGACGTGGCCCGGGTATCGCTGGAGGCTTCCTCTTATTCTACGGAGAGTGGGATCAATGGGAAGAACGCCGCTATCTTGGGTATCTATATGTTGCCGGGGGCGAACGCTCTGGAGGTCGCCACGAAGGTGAAAGAGGCGATGAAGGATATCAGCAAGAACTTCCCGGAAGGCTTGGAGTATAATTTCCCGTTCGATATGACGGAGTATATCTCACAATCCGTGCACGAGGTGTATAAGACCTTGTTCGAGGCCCTTTTCTTGGTCGTTCTCGTAGTGTTCCTCTCGTTACAGAATTGGCGTGCGGCTTTGATCCCGACGATCGCCGTCCCGATCTCCTTGATCGGTACGTTCGGTTTCATGTTGATCTTCGGTTTCTCGTTGAATATGCTAACCTTGCTGGGATTGATCTTGGCGATCGGTATCGTGGTGGACGACGCTATCGTGGTGGTGGAGAACGTGGAGCGTATCATGGCCGAGGAGCGTGTGACTGCCCGTGAGGCTACGCATAAGGCGATGCGGGAATTGTCTGGTGCTTTGATCGCTACCTCCATGGTATTGGCTGCCGTGTTCGTGCCGGTGAGTTTCTTGGGGGGTATCACGGGGCAGCTGTACCGTCAGTTCTCTGTTACGATCGTGGTTTCCGTGCTGTTGTCCACGGTAGTGGCCTTGACGTTGAGCCCGGCGATGTGCGCCATCATCTTGCGTCCGTCTCATAAGAAGAAAGCGTTTATTTTCCGTAAGATCAATCTGTGGTTGGCGAAAGGAAATAAGAAATATACGAAGTTGTTGCGTATCTCTATCGCTAATCCCCGCCGTATCTTGGCAGGGTTCGGGATGGTACTGGTGGCCATCTTTGTCTTGAACCGGATGTTGCCTACCAGCTTTATCCCGGAGGAGGATCAAGGGTTCTTCACTGTAGAGCTGGAGATGCCCGAGGGTACTACCTTGGAACGTACACGTGCCGTAACCGACCGTGCGATCGAGTTCCTCGACCATCATCCGGCCGTGGCCTACGTACAGAATGTAACGGGTAGCAGTCCCCGTGTCGGTACGAACCAAGGGCGTGCCACGCTGACGGTGATCTTGAAACCGTGGGAAGAGCGTAAATCCTCCGGCATGAAGGTAGAGGACGTGATGGCCGATGCCCGCCGGGAATTCTACTATTACCCCGAGGCTAAGTCGTATGTGAACCGTCCACCGGTAATCCCGGGTTTGGGTGAGAGCGGTGGCTTGGAGATGCAGTTGGAGGCTAAGGGAGACGCTAGCTGGGATAATCTGGTAAGTGCCACGGATACTTTCCTGTATTACGCTTCGCAAGCGCCTGAGCTTCAAGGTGTGTCTTCCGCCATGCAGAGCGAGATCCCGCAGTTGTATTTCGACGTGGACCGTGATCAGGCGAAGTTCCTCGGCATCCCGTTGTCTGATATCTTCTCGACCATGAAGGCTTATCTAGGCTCCGTGTACGTGAACGACTTCAATATGTTCAACCGTATTTACCGTGTATATATCCAAGCGGAGGCGCCTTATCGGGCCACCCGGGATAATCTGGATTTGTTCTTCGTCCGCAGTAAGGATGGGGCGATGGTTCCATTGACTGCCTTGGGCACGACCCAATATACGACCGGTCCGGGAACGATCAAGCGTTTCAATATGTTCACCACGGCCTCGATCAACGCCGTAGCCGCTCCGGGATATAGTACGGGTGAGGCGATGGCTGCGATGGAACGGATCGCTAGGGAGCATCTGCCCGAGAATATCGGTCTGGAGTGGAGCGGTCTTTCCTATCAAGAGAAACAGGCCGGTGGGCAGACTGGTTTTGTCTTGGCGTTGGTCTTCTTGTTTGTCTTCTTGTTCTTGGCGGCTCAGTATGAGAGCTGGATCGTGCCGATCGCCGTATTGCTTTCCTTGCCGGTAGCTACGCTGGGCGCCTACTTGGGCATCTGGGCGACAGGGTTGGAGAACGATATTTATTATCAGATCGGTCTGGTAACCTTGATCGGTTTGGCGGCGAAGAACGCTATCTTGATCGTTGAGTTCGCCAAGGTACAGGTGGATAACGGGGTAGATGTGGTGAGAGCCGCTATCCATGCCGCCCAGATGCGTTTCCGCCCGATCTTGATGACCTCGTTGGCCTTCGTGTTGGGTATGCTTCCGATGGTGTTAGCCAGCGGACCGGGCTCAGCTTCCCGCCATAGTATCGGTACGGGCGTGTTCTTCGGTATGCTGGTGGCGATTACGGTAGGTATCGTGTTGGTTCCCTTCTTCTTTGTTTTGATCTATAAGATAAAGGGAAAGATGCGTATGGAACGTATCGCTCAAAAGAAAGAAGTGGTAACCTCTATTTTAAAGAGACACAAAAACGGAAAATTATGATGACAAAGAATTTCTATATAGCCGCTTTCGTCGTTTCTATGCTGGCGTTCTCTTCCTGCAAGATCGGAAAGCGGTACGTACGTCCGGAGTTGAACCTGCCGGACCGGATCGAGGCTTATACGGATACGACCGATACGGCATCCGTGGAGAATATCCCATGGGAGAGCCTTTACGCCGATGAGGCCTTGAAGGATCTGATCAGAAAGGCGCTGGATAATAATAAGGATATGAAGATCGCCGCCGCCAAGGTGAAGGAGATGATCGCCGCCAAGCGGATCTCTTTCGCGAGTATGCTGCCGGAGGTGGGAGCGAATGTCTATGCGCAAAAGGAACGCTTGAATTATGGAGGGGATAACCCAAAGCCCGATCCAGAATTTGGGGCGAAGCTGACTTTGTCTTGGGAATTAGATTTATGGGGCAACCTTCGCTGGGCGAATGAGGCAGCCATCGCTTCCTATATGGAGACCGTGGAAGGACAACGTGCCTTGCGATTGACCATCATCGCCGAGGTTGCCGCCAATTATTATCAACTTTGCGCCTTGGACCAAGAGTTGTCGATCGTACAGCAAACTTTGGACGCACGCCGTGAGGGTGTTCGCTTGGCGAAGCTTCGCTATGAGGGCGGACTTACTTCCGAGACGGCTTACAACCAAGCCCAAGTGGAGTTGGCCCGTACCGAGACCTTGATCCCCTCGCTGGAGCGTCAGATCAAGATCAAGGAAAGCGACCTCAGCATGTTGTTGGGCGAGTATACGGATGATATCCCCCGTGGTCTTTCCTTGAGCGACCAGCACTTGCCGGATGCCTTACCGATCGGCTTACCGTCTTCTTTGCTGGAGCGCCGACCGGACATGCGTCAAGCGGAGTTTAAGCTTCGGGCGGCGAACGCTCAGGTAGGTGTGGCGCAAACGGACTTATTCCCGAAGATCCGTTTGACAAGTAATTACGGTTTCGAGAGCGATGAGTTAAGCAGCATCTTGAAGAGTCCGGCTGGTTTTATCGCCGGAAGCCTGTTGCAGCCGATCTTCGCCATGGGGAAGAACAAGGCGAAAGTGAAAGCGGCGAAGGCTCGTTACGAGCAAGAGGTCTATAGTTATGAAAAGAGCGTATTAGGCGCTTTCAAGGAGGTGAACAACGCTATCGTGACCGTCCGCAAGGTGAAGGAGATCCGTGCTTCCCGCATGAATCTGGAAGCCTCCGCCAGTAAATATCTGGAACTCGCCCAACTGCAATACATCAACGGTGTCATCAGCTACATGGACGTATTGGATGCCCAGCGTGGTTTGCTGGACGCCCAGATCGGTTTGAACAATGCCGTGCTGGATGAGTTGCTGTCGGTGGTATACCTGTATAAGGCTTTAGGGGGAGGGTTTTGATAGCGCACCCTCCTCATAGAGGAAACTATCTCAATGGAATATGCCCCGTAAATCAATGGAATCTACTTCGTGTTCCATTGATTTACGGGGCATATTCCATTTACTTTCTGATTGTGTATCCGAGTATGTCCTATATAACGACGAGATAGCCGCACAGGTATGCATGAGGAGGATAACCCGGTGATCATGGTGGCGAAGTATAAGCGATAATGAGAAAATTCTCATTATCTTTGCGCTCATATAAAATCAGAGATAGAAAATGCCATTAAATTTACAAAAGAACTTACCGGCTATCGAGCTGCTGAAGAAGGAACATATCTTCGTGATGGATTCCTTGCGTGCGTCGGAGCAGGATATCCGCCCCCTTCGGGTAGTCGTATTGAATTTGATGCCCCTTAAGATAACGACCGAGACGGACTTGGTTCGCCTCCTCAGTAATACACCCCTGCAAGTGGAACTTGATTTCATGAAGATCAAGGGACATACGCCGAAGAATACGCCCATCGAGCATATGCAAGAATTTTATAAGGATTTCGATGAGATGGCGGATGATTTCTACGACGGGATGATCGTGACGGGCGCTCCCGTGGAGCAGATGCCTTTCGAGGAAGTTAGTTATTGGGAGGAGATCACGCAGATATTCGATTGGGCCCGTACGCACGTTACCTCCACGCTCTATATCTGCTGGGCGGCGCAAGCGGGGCTATACCATTTCTATGGGGTGCCTAAATATGATTTGCCGGCCAAGATGTTCGGTGTCTTCCGTCATTCGCTCCGGGAACCGTTTGTTCCGATCTTCCGGGGGTTCGATGACGAGTTCTTCGTGCCTCATAGCCGTCATACCGAGATTCGCCGGGAGGATATCATGAAGGTGCCCGAGCTCACCTTATTGTCCGAGAGCGAGGAATCCGGCGTCTATATGGCGATGGCTCGTGGCGGACGGGAATTCTTCATCACCGGCCATTCCGAGTATTCGCCCTATACGCTGAATGATGAGTATATGCGTGATTTGGGGAAGGGATTGCCCATCAACAAGCCTCGTAATTATTACCGGAATAACGATCCGGCGCAAGGTCCGGTGGTACGTTGGCGGGGGCACGCGAACCTGCTGTTCACCAATTGGCTGAACTACTACGTATACCAAGAGACCCCGTTCCGCCGGGAAGATATTAAAAAACTAGGAAGCTTGTAAATGAGAAAAGAACCCCGTTCGATAGAACTGTTATCTCCCGCTAAGGATCTGATTTGCGGCAGGGAGGCGATTAACCATGGTGCCGATGCCGTGTATATCGGTGCCCCGAAGTTCGGAGCCCGTGCCGCTGCCGGTAATACGCTGGACGATATACGGCAGCTTTGCGATTACGCCCATCTCTATTCGGCTCGTATTTACGTGGCCTTGAACACTATCTTGAAAGAAGAGGAGCTGGCAGAGGCCGAGCAAATGATCTGGCAGCTTTACGAGGCCGGGGCAGATGCCTTGATCGTTCAAGACATGGGTATCACCCAGTTGAACCTTCCGCCCATCCCCTTGCACGCCAGTACGCAAACGGATAACCGTACGCCGGAGAAGGTGAGATTCCTGCAAGAGGTAGGTTTCACGCAAGTCGTATTGGCGAGGGAGCTATCGCTGAACCAGATACGGGAGATCGCCGAGCAGACGACCGTACCTCTGGAGGTCTTCGTGCACGGGGCGCTGTGCGTAAGCTATAGCGGCCAGTGTTACCTGAGCGCCGCCTTGAGCGGACGAAGCGCCAACCGGGGGGAATGCGCCCAGTATTGCCGCCTGCCTTATAGCTTGATCGATGCGGATGGGAAGGAGATCGTATCGGGTAAACATCTCCTATCCTTGAAAGATATGAACCGAGGGGAATACTTAGAGGAGCTGTTGGATGCCGGTGTCTCTTCCTTGAAGATCGAGGGTCGTTTGAAGGATGTATCTTACGTGAAAAACGTAACGGCTTGGTATCGGAAGAAACTGGACGCTATCTTGGCTCGTCGGCCGGAATACCGTCGTGCCTCGGCCGGGCATAGCACTTACACATTCCAGCCTGTGGCGGAGAAAAGCTTCAACCGGGGTTTCACGCCTTTCTTATGGAAGGAGCGCACGAAGGATATCACCAGCTTTGATACGCCTAAGTCCTTGGGTGAACCGGTGGGTACGGTGAAGGAACTGAAAGGAAACTCTTTCACGATCGCCGGACTGAAACAATTGAATAACGGAGACGGGCTTACCTTCTTCAACGAGAAAGGGGAGTTGGAGGGTTTCCGGGTAAACCGTGTGGAGGCGAACCGGATCTTTACGCTGGATCGCCCGGCGATCCGTCCGAAGATGCCTTTGTACCGGAATTTCGATCAAGAGTTTGATAAACTGCTATCCAAGCCATCCGCCGAGCGGAAACTCTCTGTCCGGATGGAATTTCAAGATAACGCCTTTGGCTTCACGTTAAGTATGGCGGACGAGACAGGAGCCCGTATCATGCTCACCAAGCCGTTCGAGAAAGAACCGGCCCGGAGGGAGCAGGCGGAGAATATCCGTACCCAGCTCTCTAAGTTGGGGAACACGCCTTTCGAGGCGGAGGAAGTTGCCGTGGCGATGTCCGATAACTGGTTTGTCCCTTCTTCTTTATTGGCCGAGATGCGTAGGCTAGGGGTGGAGAGGCTTATCTCTACCCGGCGGATTCGTTACCGCAGGGAAGAGGCTCGTCCGTTTAAGCCGTGTGTAGGCGAGACTCCGGAAGCCCCTTTCCCCGAGAAGTGCCTGACCTATTTAGGGAATGTATCCAATAGCAAGGCTGGTGCCTTTTATAAGGCGCATGGCGTGACTGCCGTGGAAGACGCTTTCGAGTTGTCTCCCCGGAAGGATGTCCCTTTGATGTTCACGAAACATTGCCTGCGGTACAGTATGGGATGGTGCCCTACTTACCAGAAGCAGAAGTCTCCCTATAAGGAGCCTTACTTCCTGCGCTATAAGGAAACGCTCTTGCGTTTGCGCTTCGACTGCAAGAATTGCCAGATGTTGGTCTATGCGGAGGAATAACCGGCTTTGTAACTACTTAATCCGATAAATAAAACAGATATGAAACGACAAATTTTCTCGCTGTTCCTGCTCTTGCTCACGTTGGTAGCTTGTGGGGATAAGCCTTTGGACCCGAATAAACCCGTATATGTGAAAATCAAGACGACGATGGGAGACGTCACCGTCCTGCTATACGACGATACGCCTCTTCACCGGGATAACTTCATCAAGCTTTGCCAGTCGAACGAGTATGAGGGTATGCTTTTCCACCGTGTTATCAAGGAGTTTGTCGTGCAAGGTGGTGATCCGGAGAGTAAAGCGCATGAGCCGGGTGCCTTGTATGGGGATGGCGATGGTGGTTATACCGTTCCCGCTGAGATATTACCTAATCATTTTAATAAGAAAGGCGCTTTGATCGACGCGAAAGAGATCGATGCCGTGAATCCGGAACGTGCTTCCGCCGGTACGCAGTTCTGTTTTGTGCAAGGGAAAGTCTTGGACGACAAGGAGCTTGCGGAGAAAGAG
>OCHA01001360.1_pt1 | contig 19188 bp, 17 predicted proteins | sample 1538591 | NCBI WGS metagenome assembly OCHA01 (sample SAMN04571710, study PRJEB22368) | human gut metagenome | biome: human gut; material: stool | host: Homo sapiens | place: Luxembourg | collected 2012-09-06 | reverse complement strand
GCCTAAATCAACCTCTCCATCGTAATCAAACAGCCAAACATCCATAATATCATTATAAATTTTTCCATCAATGATTTTTCGTGTCTTTGTAAAAAGCACTTGTCCATTTTCCGGCATCAAATCAATGCCAACCTCTTCCTTTGCCTCTCGAATTACTCCTGATAAACTATCCTCACCTTTTACAACCGAACCGCCTACACATTCCCACATCAAAGGATGTGTTGGTCTGTTTGCAGAACGCTGCGAGATAAGGTACTGTCCATTAGAATTACGGATCCAGACATGCTCCACCAGATGGTATCCGTCTATCGGTAACTGTTCTCCTCTGATATGGTCTTTTCCCAGAAGCTCTCGGTTCTCATTATACAAATCCCATATTTCTGCATCCGGCACATACTCCACAATATCCCCAAAATCTGCATGTAAAGTTTTGCAGATTTTGCTAAGAATCGTTAGGCTCACCTCTTCATCACGGCGAAGCTTTGTCATTGTATTAGGAGCAATTTCTGCCTTTTTACGCAAATCCGATTTGCTCATTTCTTTATCCACTAATAATTTCCATAATCGTTTATATGATACAGCCATGATAATTTCTCCTATTCCGTCTTCACATTGTATATATTCTACACATCTATCGTGTCAATAAATTTTGGAATAAACTCCCTAAAATATCTTCTATTTTTCCAATCATTTAAATTTCCAATAAAGGCTATTCTGTATTTTGCCCTCGTACATGCCACATTAAGTATATTAGCCTTTTTTACTACCCAATTCATTGCACCTACACTTTTATCTGAACAACCTAATACAAAAATCACTTCATTAGCATCTTTACCTTGAAAAGTATGCACTGTGCCAACACATTTTTTCGTCCATTTTTTCAACACCTCCTTGTCATTTCCTTTTGCTGAAAAATAACCAACTACAAATTTACGCATTGACTCTGCCACTGTTCTGAAAGGTGTAATTATAAAGATCTTATCGTCTGTGTCAAATAAATCAGTATATATATGTAGTGCACTTTCCAATAATTGACATACTCTCTCTGCTTGATTTTTTACAAAATGATCCTTGCTACCATTTTCTGTTCCTTCAACATTTATCCATCCTGATTTTTTTATCAAAAATGGTTGTTCTTGTTTCAAATAATCTTCCTTTTTATTCGTTTTATTGAACATTCTATTGTCATATGAAATCATATTTGAGATAGAAAACATTGGCTCTATACACCTTCTATGAACAACCAACGGACAACCAACCTGTCTTTCTCCAATCATACCGTTAAACTCATTCATATTGTCTGCAAAAGTCTGAACTGAATTTTCAATCACCTTGTATTCATTTGCTACTCCTGTACTATCAGCAAGTATATCAATTAACACTTTAGGAATTGTTACAACAGGTTCCACTTGTAATGGGTCTCCCACAACGACTGCTTGCCTTGTCCTATAAAGTGCTCCTAAAGCAGACTGTGGCATAGCTTGTCCCGATTCGTCAATTATTAGCATGCCTAAGCTCATATTTCCTGCATGTTTTAAAAACCTTCCAACTGATGCAAATGTAGAAGAGAGTACAGGTATCACTACTGACAAAGAATTAAACAAATGTGGAAGCATCTCTTGTTTTTCTGCTATTGTATATTTTCCATTGTTATATGCCTGATATACAAACAGATTTCTTTTTATATATGGCGAATTCAAAATAAACGCTTTTCGCACCTGTAATGAAGCATAAAACAATTCTTCTCTAGCCATATCATATTCGTCAAATGTCCATGGGCATGCATTCTGTGAATTTTCAGATTCCTTAATATTTTCATAGAAATATCTATCCGCAAAATTATTTTTGTATTTGTTTTTCAATGACTCATTATTTCCATATACTTTTTCCTCAAGTATCTGTACTTTCTTTTCTAGAGTAGAGATTATGCTATATTGATTTTCAATTTTTCCACATACTTCTTCTGTATTTCTCTTGGTCAAACTATACCTACGCTTAATGTCTTCGTGCTGTATTATTAACTCATCGACATATTTTTGTTTTTCAGCAACATGTCTACCTATTTTTCCTAACCCCAGAAGGATAAGTCGTTTCTTAAAAATAGAGCTATGCTCTTTAATATATTTGATTTCCTCTTCCTGCTCTAAAGTCTCCTTTTCATTATTTTCTAATTCCGTTTTTACCTCATTTAACGGTTTATTTAGCTGCTCTTTTTCTATAGTCAACTGTTTTAATTCCCATTTTCTCTTAGCTAAGTTCTCTTTTTCCTGATAAAAATCCACTAAAAGTTTCTGATCATTTTTGATATCTTTTCTCAATGATAAAACCTTTTTTTTGGCTATATTAAATTTTTCTATAGCTTCATTCCACGAAATACTATCAACCCTTGCCAGGTCCAATGTCACTTTATTTGAATCATCATTTTTTCTAGCAAATACACAAGATTCTAACACTTCAGCAACATAGGACTTTCTTCCCATACGAGCCGATATTAATCCCCATGCACTTCCTTCTTCTCCCAAAAGATTATCTGCCACAGCTGAAAAATACACTTCCCTATTTATTTTCCTATCAAAATAATCTGTCCTCGTCTTTTCTTTTTCCATGTCACCAGATTTCGGTAAATCAAGCGTTACATTCTCTACTGCTCCATTATTATTTGATACAACGAGAATTCCAAATTTAGCAATTTCTTCTGGTATTTCATAATATTTTTCTGTATAACTAGCATTTGAAGCAGACTCAATTTTTCGAGAAACAAAATTACCACCATCAATTCCATATTTAATTAAAACTTCTGCCAATTGCTCAACATTTGACGCTATAATTTCTTTCAAAAGTGTTGTTTTCCCCGTTCCTGGAGGTCCATTTACTGAGAATATTTTTTCATATCTATCCTTTTCTGATATAGCTATATTTATAGCTAATTGTTGCATTAATGTCGGTGAGAACTTTGATGGGTATTTTGCCAGTGGAAATCTATCTACTTCTAACCATTTTTTCATGGCATTAACATCGCTGTCTATCATTATCTTTTTCTGATTATCATACAATAACGAGGTGATATATTTTATTACATGCTCATTATTCTTATAGTTTTTTTGAACTCTTTCTATTTCGTCCAAGTAAAAGCTAAAAAAGTCACTCGTTTCATCTTCTTTCTTTAAACCTTTGCATGCATAAACCTTATCCGAGGCGCCTTCTAACCCTACTTGACTTTCATTCTCAACTCCTAATTTGTCAAACACAATATTTTTAACTATCGTTATGTCTGTAAACTCCAGTATTTGTATATCATTCTGTTTAAGTAATTCATTTACATCTTCATTTAACTTGCATATGTCTTCTTGCATAATATTAACATTTATGCCTTCTGATTTTATCATACAAAGTACAGCATAAAAGAAAGGACTGATTTGCATACCTTCCTCTGTAAGTTTTCCATCTAAGTCTATCTGAACTGAGAAAATATAAAATCTACCTGACAATTCGTTTATCTCTGCATATTTTTCCATATCTAATTTACATTTTTCAGCCATTTTTTCCACAAAGGTTTTAATTTTGTAACAGCCACAATAAACATTTGCACGATTATACAACTTCTCATCAGATTTATGTTTTTGGCTCAAATACTCATTATGTGCCTTGTATTCTTTTAATGGTAAACTTCTTGTACTGTAAGCATTATAATATGCATCAAACGGAATATCTTGTTTTCCCTCTTTTATTGTTAAAGTCAATTCGGGATAATCCGATGGTGTAAAATATTCTTCCAATTTCCAAAAATTAAGTATTTTATTGCATTCTTCTGTTATATATCTGTTTCTCATGCTATACCTGCTTTCTATTTTAACTATTTATACCTTCAGCTCCATTTCATCTTCCATTTTCACAAATCCGTATCTCTCATACAAAGGTCATCCCATATCCGTTCAGCACCTTAAAGCTCTTATCAGATACATTGAGTCCGTCACAATTTCGCAAGAAGAGCATATACTGATTTGACAACTCAAAATTAATGAATCTCCTGATATCATCATTAATCAGACAATCTGCATTATCTATTACAATAAAACCATTTCTACACTGTTTTATTGCTTCTAAAAAATCATCTGATTTGTAGTTAAATAGCTTGATTGCTTTGTATTCGTCTGTCAACCTTATATCTTCCAACATTTCATAAAGTACTGTTTTTCCGGCACCACTGTCTCCACCAACAAATGTAATTCTGTCATCAAATTCCAAATCGTATGAAAATGGGTCTGCTTTAAATCTAAGGTTTTTATAAATCATCTGCTTCTCTCCTTTCATACTCCCTACTCCACCAGGCATTATACCCCCTACTGCCGGTAACTATATCAGAATCATTAAATCTCATTTTCACATCATCCGAAATATTAAAAAGCGTTGGTCTTGACATATAAATCTTAATATTATCCATAGTAAAAATGATTCTAAGCACATTCGGACCACATTCCTCAACATTTACCACCTTGTCTGAATGCTTCACAATATTAAGCAATGTCTTGCAACCTGATGACAAATTTCGGATTGTTCCTAAGCCATATTTTGTTTCGATATGCTTGTCTGGTGTCAACTTCGCCTCATCCACTTGTTGAATCAAATCAATTTCTTTTTGTGACATATCTTCATTTCCTGTATTCAGATTAAAGTACAAGTCATTGTAAAAAATCCAGTCTTTTGAATCTTTCCTCTCCGTATATATATCTATCATTCAATGTTCTCCTTCTGCAATATATGTTTAGCATCTGATTTTTCATATCTTACTTGGATAAGGCTTTGAATCAAATTTTCATATAAATATATTCCAGTATATCACACATAAATAAAAGGCCCCAGAAGATCTCTTAAAAACTCCTGGAGCCTTCCTCATTTACTATTGAAAAATAAATCCTTCTATATTTTATTTTAAAAAAAGTTATTCAAACTCGATTTTGGCAACTATATATTGTGTCTAATCGAGTTTTGCGTCACTGTATTTTGTATATTTATTCTTGGTATTCTATGTATTCTTTATCTTTTTGCAAGCATTTTGCAACTATTCTCCCTACCCCTACGCAACACATAAAAATATAGTTGTTAAAGCTACTGCTATAAAATCAACTTTTACTGCATTTTTGAAACAATTATATTTTTTTACTGTAATACGGCTATTTATGAGTATCTCACTTGCAATATCATATACTAATTTATTTACAAGCACCATCTCTTTTCCCGAAAAATATCTATTTATGATTAATTCAATATATCTTTCAGTTGTTCCTATAGATGCAACATCACCATAAAATAATAGATTTAATTCTCCATCACTTATCATTTTCTTCTCTTCAGGTCTACTTTTTGTTTTTGGAATAAACGAAATTAAACTCAATAGACAAGATACTAAAAAACAACTTATTGCAATCACACAAAATGTATGTGCCTTATCAAAAATTGTAATTAATACAGCTATCAATGCTACATTAATTGCAATAATAGCCCCATTTTTTGCTTCCGCAAAAGACAGCCAATAATTAGTTCTCTCAAGCTGATTTTCAAAGTGTGACATTATTTTATTATACAGTTCTGTATCTTTTTTTGTTTCCGTTGTATTCATTTTTTCCCTCCTCTCCATGAGAGTACGCAATCAAATCTACTTTATTCGTAATTCCACGCTGATAACTTTCATATGCAATCATCATATTTTCTGCTGTTCTAACATTTTCTAGTAGCACATTTTTTAAATGCATAAAAGATTGCGGTACACCTACACAAAATAAATATTTGCCATTCTCTTTACCATTAAAATGATGATCTTTAGGTGGAATCTTTCCCAAATCAATCCACGATGCACCATATATTTTGCAACCATTTCTTCTATAATCATACGGAATAACTATCTTTAACTCCTTTGAATATGCTCCTTTAAAATCTTTCTCTTGAGCATTGCATTCTCTAATTATTCCAATGTTTACAGCCACAACATTTAATATAATTGGTTCCGGAATTACAACTGGAATTATTACTCTTTTGGTAAACGGGTATTCTCGTATTAACTCCGTAATATCTGCTTGAACATTTTGATAATACTCATTATAATCTAATCCAGTCAAATTATTCTCTCCATGCACCATTATAGTTATTATTTCTATTTTGAACTTTCAACTGTTCTTGAGATATTAGGTTCATCAGCATATCATATCCCGTTGTTGTATAATAATACTCCTCTTTCTTTTTAAATATATTTGCCCACTTCGGTTTATCTTTCTTAAGCATCATATAAACATAATTTGAAATAACCAATTGATTAGCCTGGGCATTCTCATCTTCATTCCTATCAGCTTCAATAACGGTAGTTCCAATTAAAAGATAATCCTTTTCGCCACGCGCACCAATTCTCGTTGCAAACATTTTGCCAAATGATTCTCCTACTCCTATGCTCACACCATAAGTTTGTACTGCATCAATCATTTTTAATCCAGCTTTCACTGCATCTAAAAGGCACTCATATCCTGCATAATTATGAAATAATGCGAACTCTCTATCCCCCTGAAATTGAACATGTATACCATGATTTTCTGTCACTTGATCATACATCGTTGTTAAAATATTCTGTGTCTTAACAGCCATCTCTTCTAAGTTTGTATCATCATTATCAAATTGTGAAGTAAATCCTCTAACATCTGCAAATAAAGGAATTCCTTCTATTTCCTTGCATTCCTTCTTAGACAGCTCATCAAAAACAACTGACTTTGTTGGTTTTCTAAACATCATATCTGTCAAATTCACTTTATTTGCATAATCTTTACTTGCTATTAAATTTTCTGAATAATCAATGCTTCCAGTAAGTTTAGATATGGGCATCTCATAATAACAATCTTCACCATACTTTTGTACTTTCGAGTTCGTATGCTTTACATATTTATTCTTTTTCTCTGTGTTAAACGTATCAAATATATTTGATGAAACAGCAATATCCCCCATATTACACAGACCTTGAAGCTTCGCTGCATAGTTTGCAGCATAACCTATTGTAGTTTCTTCATTTGCATTTTGTCTTTTAAATTCAAAACTGTAAAAACTTCCGAAGCATGCTCCCGCCTGAATTTTAAATTTTAGTAATGTCTTATATTTCGCAATATCATTGTTCAAATATCTAGAAAGATCTCCTGCGAATTTAACAACTTCTTCTACAATTTCATATGCCTCATTAGCATCATCCACAACATACATATGCAATCTCGCCCCAGTGATTTTTTCAATCACAAATTTTTCTGAGAAATATTTCTTTCCAAATGATTCAATGCCCGAAAAGAAAGTATCAAGTGCATGGATAGAATGATTTACTTTTCCATTCTTAGTTTCTTCATCAATAACCACTTCATTAAAATTTGCAACATTTACATAGAAATGAATACCTTCAAACTTCTGCATATACTTTTCCTCCTAATTATTCTACACAATTATTAATCTCCTCAATCCACCCACTGTCATCACTCTCAAACAGCTTTATGAACTTTCCAAAATTACTGCTACCAGTAACAGAATCATCCGAATCCAGTTTTCTCACTCGTTGACTCATATCTTTGTAATTCTCCGCAGTAACATATTCCATAACTTTCCGAATCTGGTCTGCTCTTCCTTTGTAATTCTCTACTCCGGTATATTCCTTTATCAAAGGAGCATTCACTGGTTTTGCCGGAGATTTCAGATTTTCATCGGTCCAATGTTTAGATATAATCTGCATCGTACATGGATTACCAAATATAATCACTTCCTTCGCTGCACTATCCACACCATGAAACTCATTGATTTTACGCTTTATATCCTCATACTGCTCATGTGGTTTCTTTTCCGTATCACAGAACACAAGCACAAGTTCATCTGCTCCATTTTGATATCGGTCCTGATACCTTGCCGGGATATTACCATTTCCACCGGCATTTACCAATGAAATATCATATTGCTCGTTCCATACTTTTAAATTTTTTAATCGATTTAGATACTCATATTCCTCATTACCTTCACAGATAATACAGATTTTATGGTTATCCAAAAACTTAGGGAGCTTATTTGGCATCGGCATCATCCCCCTTTACACCACTTTTAATACTAAGCAATGAGTTAATCAACTCTGGATCTGGTAAAGCGCCAAGTGCACCTTTCCTATATTTTTCCATAACATCTGTCGTATCTCGTACTCCCTGCTGTGCAGTAAAATCAGCAAGAGAATATACATATACACCTTCTTCATCCTTGTGAACAAACCAAATCTGCTCCTTGCGGAACATTCTCTTGCAATCCATAAGGTTAATATCATGTACCGTAAATATCATCTGTGCACTTGTATTTAATTCATTATTAAACATGGCAACAATCGCTCTGGTGAGCTTAAAATGAATACTGCTGTCCAGCTCATCCACAACTAAAATTCTGCCCTGTTCAAGTGCTTCAATTACATAGCTAGCAATAGCTGCAATCTTCTTTGTTCCTGTGGAGTCAAACATCATACTTGGCACATGGACTCCCTTATAAGTGGATACCAATCTGATTTGATCCATAATGTTCTCCGGAATATCAAGCACTTTCTCATCTGGCTTTTCGTCACCTTCACCAGTTTTCAGCTGTATCTTATCCATATCCACATATTCAAAATTATCCATATATAAATCAGCATTTTTTATGAACTCAACAACCTTTTGCTGTAACTGATTCTTATTCTTCATAAGTTCAATCGTGTGCTGCATAGGTATGTTATTCATATTGATGATATCAATTTTTTCTGCAAATCCGACAAGAATCTGCTTCATCTCGTTGATATGTTCGAATTTACTTGTATCTACCACATAGCATAACAAATTATTTTTCGATACAACAGAAATCATAGTCTGAACAGATTCATCAATACACTCGTATACTTCACTAACAGTATCTTTTTTCAACCAACAAACTCCCTTTTCGTTGTTGTACTGATCTTTAAATATCTCCGAAAATGACTCATATATATATTCTTCTTTTTCTGCATCATACTTAAAATCATAAGAAAACTTTCTTCCAGATGCCATAAATGTAACACCTAACTCGCATACATCACTATCAGTAAATATATTTGGCATCAGTCCATTCTTCTTATTTAAAAGTACATTTCTTATTGCCCTAATGCACTTGATTAGACATGTTTTACCGGCATTGTTTGGTCCATATATTCCTACCGTTTTAAGGACATTAAAATTATTCTCTTTGTGAACATTTGCTCCAAATTTTTTATTTCGCATATCTGCTTTCATTGAAAATGTAATATCATCCTCAAATGCATAACAGTTTTTTGCTCTTACCTCTATAATCATGGCTCATTCCTCCAAGTCACTTTTCCTATTTACTTATCATTATTATATCATTAAATATTTTTTATGCAACTTTTTTTCATAAAAAATATTTTATTACGATTTAACAACATTCATATAGCAAAAAGGCAGCCTCCCAGCTGCCCTCTTCTCACGCTAATACCACCTCCCTCACCACAATCTCCTCCGCACAAGCAATAATATTATTCATCTTCCCCACCCAAAGCATCTGATTTTCCGCTTTCAGTTGCTCCGTTACACCTTGCCTTTCCTTCATTTGCTCCACAAGCCGATCCAACATCTTATAGCATTCCTCATCAACCTCATGCAGATATTCATTCAGCCTTCCATCGAACAACAGCTCCATATAATACCCATGTTTGAACTCTTTCAGATACTCACATCTCATATGACCAAACTTACCAATATTATAATTTGTTCCTTCCGGCAATTGTAAATCCGGATAATAAATATCATCCTCAGCATCCGATTTTCCTCTTTCAATGTCTGAACTTCTCCGTCCTTCTTCTCCAATAATTCCAACAGTTCCTCGATACTTGGCAAGATGTGAAGCTGCTCTTGCAACTCGTTGTTTAATTCCTGCAATCTTTGATTCTGCTCCAGAAACCAATTGAGTTGTCCGTCCCTCTGCTCCATCTCCTGATACATCTCTGCCATAAGTTCCTGTTGTTCCTCGATCTGGTTTATCATATTCTCCATCATTGGAATAACTTCTCTGCTTTCTTCTAATGTCATTCAATCGCTCCTTCCATTGCTTTAATAAAATTCCAACCTGTCCAAACACTTCCTGCATCTTTTTCAATATCGCATTCTGCTTCTTGATAATTCGATTTTCCTCTACTTTCCAAGAGGCGGATGCAAACTGTCCTAAATGATATTTTTCCTCAATCTTTCTTGCATCTGCTCCCTCATGAATGGTCGGTATTTCAATCTTTCCTTGCCGCTCATAAGATCGATGGTCAATCTGCTGTTCCTTCTTTAAATGCAGATTACATTCCTTCGCCCACTCACTTCGCCACAACTCACAGTTTTTCGGATTATTCCATCCTGTTGCATCGGTAACCTCACGTTTCCATTGTTTACGGTTACGAGAATCTAATTTCTGATTTCCATCTGCATCCAATACCGGAATGCGGATACCATTCCCTATATTGTGCTTCTGTGTTAATCTTCCGTTTCCAGCTTTAGCTTTCTCTGTATATTTCATGCTGTCTGTCCTCAATCTGCTGAATCTTTTCTTTCTGCTCACTTCTAAAATTCACCAGTTCCACAACATCTTTTATGTCATTATTCACAAGCAGCAGATATTCGTCCTGTAACTGATAAAACCTTTTCAAATTCTCTGTATACTTTGCTACACCAACCACAAAACGCTTCTGCTCTACAATCCTTAATCTGTATAGCTTTGCATAAAACTTCTTCTGGAATGATGACAGCTTCGCCCTGTGCAATTCCCTGATATCCGACGAATAAAAGTAAGGCTTTGCCATCCAAGGCATATCCACATGATGCCGTAACATATCTTCTGAAAACATCTCGTCCAGCTTTGCCAGTTTATGATAATATCTAAATTCCGGTGCCTGCACCCCCATCCACGCATCTTTCTTGAATACATATCCAAGCCTTTTCATCAGATATTTAAAATGCTCCTCATTCCCGGCAGCATATGCACACATCTTGGCATCCCTGAGAATTATCTCTTTCATGGACATTTCCTTTTCCCACTTGTCCCTGCTGATATTCTTTGGATTCCTGCTGTACTCTGCCGGCATGATGGAAAGTCCAATCTCATCACAATATTTATTTGTAATCGGCTGGCGCTGGTTCTTCCAGTTGCCTTTTGGTGAATTGTATTTTTTACCGGTTGTCATACTGACACTGTTCCAGATCAGATGCCCATGCATATGTTCCCTGTCAGTATGGACTGCATACACAGCCTCATAATCATCCCCCAACACATCCTTTGCAAAATGTTCCAACACGTACATCGCCTGCTCTGCAGTTACCTTTTCCTCTGGCGAGAATGATATGATTACATGATAGCCCTGCCTGTTATCCCAGTATGAAACCGATGCACGCATTCCCGGTGAAGATATGATTCTAAAGCTTGCTGATGCATTGCACTGCAATTACAAGGCAATCTCTGATTACAGCCTTGGTGCTGCTGAAGATATCATTGAAACACTTTTCTGGCTTGAAGAAAGTGCCTCATCACTTCCTGCCCGTGGAAAAGGTACAAGATTCCCAGAGTACACAGCTCCCGGCAACCTGATTCATCTTACTGCAATGACTCCGGCAAAGCCTTCCGAGACTGCCATACCAACTTACAACGAAGATGATTATGAAAGTGCAGGCTCACCTGTCGCATTAACTTTTGAATATGGATTGGTAAATGATTTCCTTTCGGAGTGGTGTGAAATGAAAACGAAATTAAATAATGGAGAGATTTCTCCTAACGAATATTTTGAGTGGAAAATAACATGGCCTCAGGCGTAAATGAAACTATTCATACACAGCTCACTTTAGTACCAAAATAGTACCACAAGACAAAAAACAAGCTCGCAAACACCCATTTTTCTAGGCTTTGCGAGCTTTTGAAAATTATTCAAACTCCTCTTTGCAAAGTTGTTATGTGGTATTTTTTGTGGTTTTTTGTGGTAGAAATCCGGGAGTTTTGTCCAGATTGTATCCAGTGCATGAATTTTTAAGGGATTGTATTGTCATTTTGTTGTCAGTTACAACTACTATCACCCTTTTCACTATTAACACTTTCTTTCCAAACACTATCATTTCCAACTAACCTAACAAAACAATTCATTACACTTCGCTTTATACTTCTTAAATTATCATAGTTCTGATAATTTTCTTCTATAATAAGTTTTTTAATTGAATCTGTATCCACTTCACCAGTATATTCTGCATAATCCAACAATAATTTATCGGCAAAATCCGAAACAAATTTCATTTTATCATCGTATGATAATGGTTGAAACTCATATGTCATATCAAATCTTGAAAACAAAGGTTCTGGAATCATATCTTTAAAATTGGTGCTATTTAAATTAGCCGTAAATACAATTATATATCCATCCAAATCAACAACCTTGCCATCCAAATCGGTATATTGACCGTCTTCTAACATTTCATAAAAGAATGTAAATATAGCCTCATCGGCCTTATCCAACTCATCTATTACAATAACTTTTGACTTACTGTGCATTATTTTATTAGTTAATTCCCCACCTTGTTCACTACCCACATATCCCTTAGGTGAACCTATTAAACTCCACAAAGAGCCTTTCCCCGAATAATTGCCAAAATTTATTTTTATGGGTGATTCTTCGGGATACATTTCTCTTTGCAATATTCTCCCAACTTCTGTTTTTCCAACTCCGGATTTGCCACATATCAATAAAGAAAATACTTTCTTTCTCTTTATTCTATGTAATAAGATAAATGCCTCAAGTTGCTCCTTAAAACTCTTTTTAAAATTCTCATGTCCATATAATTGCAAATTAACTTGTTCTATAATAGAATCAAATTCATCTTTTTTACAATTAACAACAGAAAACGTCTCCACTTCTTTATGTATCTCCTCTTTTGCTATTTCAACCACATCCGGCACATTATCACAATCTTCATCTATTTCAAAATAATAGCTAAATAATTCACAGGCTTCGCGCAAAAAAGTTTTCTCTACACAATATTCAATATTTTCTTCATTTTCTTCATTTAAAGAATTAATCCATCCCTCATATATGATTCGCAAATCATTTCTAACAAGAGCAGAGAGCACCATTACCGTTATATCAATAATAAAATGTTCAACACCATGTATTCCCGTATACTTTAAAGCTATAGTGTGATCCGTCAAATAAGAAATAGGATAAATTATATTCTCTCCATCCGTAAACTGCTTTGCGAATTCATTAAACTTTCCTTTTTCATAATATAATATTTTTTTCTTTTTCATATCTCTATTTTGCATTAATTTCCTGAATAACAGCAATTACATCAATAACCTCCTGATATTCCTTTAATTGCTTTTGTTTATTATTTACATTATCAACAGCATCCTTTGGGGGTTCTGACGAAGGATGTAATGTGTACTCGTCATCCTCATATATATATGATTTCTTCTGTTCATTATTTTCCGAAAAAATTTCTTGTAAACTTAACCTTTTATCATACTGACGTTTTCCCCTATAAATTCCTACTATAGTTACGCTGCCAACCTGTAAATCATATATATTATACGAGTTCTCGAAATCATTTTCAAATGTCATCGGAATCGTTAACATATATTTTTTATTACCGACAGAACAGCCCAATTCATAGACACAGTCCTTTAGCAAAGAATTAATCATGGCCGATAAATCAAATTCTATTTTCATATCATCTGAATTACTACTAATCTTTGTATCTTTAAAAGCTCCATTTAATATCATTTTAGTAACAGCATAAGATTCTTCCGCATTCAATAATTCTAGTGTTGCATTCTTTAATAAAACCAAATCACCCAAATTCATACTTGCATTTTCTTGGTACACATTTGCTTTAGAAATAATACTCGCAAGCATATTAGATTTAGTAGTCTTCACATCAAAATTTTCTAGAACCTTATTCTTTATACCATTATGCGTTTGAACATTATGAGATAAACCCAATTCAGATTTCACAGTCTCCAAGTAATTCAGATTACTATTAATACCAATATTAGCTTGTTTTTCAATGGTAGACTCCAACTCATTTTCCTTTGTTCCACCAGTAATAATTCGATTATTTAAAAGCATTGCTATCTCATATACTTTTTCAGTATTTATATAGTACAAGCTAAATATTTTCTTCTTCCCGTCTTGTTCATCATCTTTACTTTCAGCAACATTTGCCTTTATTCCTTTTATTTTGCTATATATCAGCATATAAAGTACGGTTATCATATAAATAACAACTTTAAGCTTTGACGGTAAAAACATTACATCTATCAAAACAAGTATTAGGTATTCAACAGATGCCAATATTAACGCATAATATAATCCGCTTAATTCCTTTTGACTTTCTCCTTGTATGCACAACAGCTTCAAAACTACTGCCAACAAAACCGGTACAGTAAGAATATACGGCAAATAAAAATTTATTATATTAAATATTTGTACGATATCCACCAATATGCACACTATAGAAACCGAAACTAATAATATTGCGATATAGTGCTTCCAATTTTCAATAATGCTTTCTTTGATTTTTTTCAAATTCTTCCTCCCATTATATAAAACCCTAAAATATATTCGATGGTAACTTGCTGAATACTATTATTTATGGATTAAACACTACTTGTCCCTTAAATTCTTCAAAAAAGTTCATCGGAATACTTCGTTGACATTTAAAACTTTTTTCCGCAACATATGTAAAGCTTTTTCCCAATTCTTCTCCGGGACACATTATTAACCCATCAATTGCACCATCCATAGCATTCGTTAATGCAATAAGATATCTAATAGTTCTCGTCGTAAAATTATCATTAATCTGTTCTTCAAACTGTGGAGAATATTTCCCAAGATCAATCGTCGGCGAATCTTGCACTTTAACCTCCAACATTTGATTTCTTATATCTGGATATCCACCTTCAAGACTATCTTGCTTACCACTGTACCCTAATTGATAAGCCACCATTCTTTCTAATTGTTGTCCTCGTTGTTTTGTAGATAATGAAATATCCAGCTTTTCGCCAATAAGTTTATCAGAAATGCGTTCGTCTATAATCTCAATCGGTAAAACTTTATTCGGTTCATCTTTTATACTAACATCTGCATTTATAGTTTCATCACCACTAGCCAGAATTTCTTGTGGCAAATTTGAATCAGCTATTACCATACCTCCATCGCGAATAATATATTCACGTTTTTTATTGGAAATAATAAGTTGTTGTTCAACTGTAGGTTTACCGAATTTTCCAAATCTATTTTCAATATAGTCTGGAGTCATTACAACTATAGATTCAATACAATTATCCGCATTTATCTTACCAAGAACAAATCTTACATCACTTGCCAACAAAGTTTCCCCATTTTTCAAATCAACCTGCACTGAAGCACTGTTCGGGTTTCTATTCCATACTTGCAAGTTGTACGAATTACCCGTTGTGACAATATATGTATCTATATATTCTCTTAAGAAAGCTGGTACTCCTTTTTGTTTCGGTGGCACGATTTCATACTCATCTGCCGCTTCCGGCATATAGTTTGATAATAGATGATTGGTTACAATCTTTCTAAAATTTGATCCATCTGTTCTTGATTTTCCTGTCATTGGTATAGTCTGACCAATCAATGGTCTCAATGCTTCTACTAACTCTTCTGGTGTAGATATAACACTTTTACATTTGGGCGGTTTCTTCCCCTCTTCAATATAATTCATTAGCAATTCTCTCTTCCTTTACTATAAACTTTCTATTTTTAATATTTCTTCCTCTGATAAATCAAATGCATCATAAACAATCTTATCTATTGCATTTTCTAATTTACCTGATGCCCCAGCCAGCAACTCATCTACATAGCCAGCTATGACTATTGCATCCTCTTTTTTTATTCTCGGAATAGGCCATCTATTCAAATTCGATGTAGTATACCTATATTTCTGGGAATATAAACAACCACTTATCATTTTTTGATAATATTCCATAGCCTTCGAATTTAAAACTCCTAACGCAAAACAATAATATTGATGTGTGTTTAAATCTAAATATTCCGATGTAAAAATTGAAACTTTCCTCGTTAGGAAGAATGTATTACCTTGACACAATTTACCTGACTCATCTAATGCGAATGAATTATTGGACACAATATCCCTCGTGACAATTTTTGTTTGTTGAAATTTTGACAACTTCTGAGGAACCCAGCACTCATACCACATCCTACTCTTAGATTCTGCCAAATAAGAACGTTTTTTTAATACATCTGAACATTCTTCAAGATATTCTGCTGTTTTAGGTATTTCTTCCAACGGAATAGCAACCATATTACCATCAATCTCTCTATGCGGATATAGAATATATCTATCTTTTGAGTTATTCCCCCACGAAATATTCCATTTATTCACATTAAAACTCTGTATCAATGGATAGACCGTGATGTCCTCAAATGCATGCTCATCAATAAAGTTTTTGGTCATTGGTTTCACAAATACCGTATCTGCGGTTGTCTTTATCCCTACACATACATCAAATATATCAGCAAGAGAACATAACTTTTGTTCATCCATTTTTGTTTTAATAGTGTTCTCGTCACTTGTAGAAAAGTTCCATGTTTTTCCATTATCAGGTATCTTAACCTTTGAACGAGACACTTCAAAAACTTGTTTATCTTCATTTCCATAGTGAACGAATCTTTTACCACAAGTCAACTCATTTTCGACATACTCAAACAACTCATTAGCGTTCAGACACTCATACTGACCATTTTGCTCAGCAGTTTTTATTCCAATGTAATCCACCTCACAGTTATCACACTTACCATTTTCACACATAATAATTGCCGGCAAAACAGCAGCACCAAAAAATTTCGTATCATACAGATCTACCAATTTTCTGACGTGTCCTGTTTGCGATAAGTATTCACGTATACCCACACCATAATTAGCCGTCAAATACTTGTTACTTGTAATCAAGCACATCCTTCCATTTTCATTCAATAACTTATCACTTTTTTCCAGAAAACAAGTAAAAATATCAAATCTTCCCGTAGCACTAACAAAATTATTTTTTATAAAATCCCTATATTCAATAGATAAATTTTGTAATCGGATATAAGGTGGATTACCAATAATATAATCTGCTTTATCACTCACGCATAAAAAGTCCTGGCAATATACAGGTAATTCTCTTATCAAATCTAATACATCGTCCATTTCATGAACCAAATTTCTTTTTACTAATGAAGAAACCATGACAATCTTGGTAACAAATACATTTGATGGTTTTGTATCATATGCTCGTATCAATTTATTTTCCAACAATTTGTCTCTATATACACTTGTAGCTTCATTTACGTACAAACCATCTATAAATCTTTCTATGATCTGTTTTATAAAAGTCCCCGTTCCACACGCTGGATCAACAATGTTTTTTACATAAGATACCGTCTCATCATATCCTATGATATCTAACATATACTTAATTATTTCATCAGGTGTCCTTTCACTTCCTGATTTCTTCCGAGATTCTAAATCTATTCCATCTGTCAATAATCCAAATAGAATTTCGTCTAACTCTTCCTCTGTTTTGTCAGCAAATGAAATTTCATTATTATTCATATCAGAGAAACCCACACATATTTTTTCAATCTGTTTCTCATTAAATTCTATTCTACTCCTATTCAATATTTCAATCAGCACCGCTGTAGCCATATATATTGCCGATATGGAATAATTTAGCATTTTATCTTGTGCAGATAGCTCATTTTCTACTTTTCCAAACATCTTGTCGATAAACTTTGTCTCATCATCTTGAACATTCAAATAATAGATATGTCCATAATTTCTTTTATAAAATCCGAAATTCTTATTTATAATATAGTATGAATTTTCTAATACACTCATAGCATCCATAATACAAACCTCCACCTAGTCTTCTGTCAGTTCCATAATATCTTGTAAATCGCACTCAAGAGCATTACATATTTTCAATAAAATATCTGTATTCACATTTTCATTTTTTCCCAATTTAGCAATAGATGTTGTACTAATATCAGCCTTTTCTGCCAGATCTTTTTTAAGCATCTCTCTATCAATTAATAATTTCCATAATCTCTTATAACTTATCTTCATGTGTGCACCCTCACATCCGAACATATTTTCTTAATTGTACCATTCAACTGCCGCTTTTGCAATGATATTTTCGTGTTCGCTAAATCCATAACATCACCTTCCTCTCCCAACATCTCTTACTTTCTCCCCAATCCATCCCAAAAACTTCTCCAACAGATTCATCCCACCAATCACAAACTGCTTCATAAACTCATACGCCTTTTCCAGCTTATCCTTCAGGCTTCGGTTTTCCTCCCGGAGCATCTGATTCTGATACCTCAGCTCTATCACCTGCTCCTTCAGATAATCGTCGCCATCAACAGTTCCCAAAGTTCCTTCTTAAGCCTTTCCGCCTCCTCCAGTTTCATCTGTGCCTGCTCCGTCTGCCACTTTGCGGTATCCGTTATCATCATCCACTTGTCAGCCTCTTTTTGAGCGACCTCAATTTCTTTTTGTTTATCGGTAAGCTTATCTACATTTTCAGAATACTCTACCCGCAACTCAGAATTCTTCAGATGTAAATCCGTTCCTTCCGACTGCAATTTCTGAGTTTCAGCCTTGGTATCATCCAACATCTTTTGAGTTTCGAATTGTTCTTTTCGAATACTGACACGCTTATTCTCAATTTCCTTTTCCAGAAATTCAATCCTTTCCTCTTTTAATTCAAGAACAACCTGTGCACCCTCCAGTTTCTCCTCAAGAGCAGCCACTTCCTTCACCCGCTCCTGCTTCTTATAATCCAATACGGATAAATGCGGATTGTGCATGTTTTTCTTCTTCCAGTCAATTCCGTATCGACGCATGATAAGAGCAATATCATCTTTCTCCACCTCTGCCCATTGCTTCCATTCAGTGTTCCCTTTACCTTCACTTGCAAATCCTCTGGTAGCAAGCGCCGCCTTAAGACTCGTCTTAGTTTCCAGTCCTCTTTTACAACCGGATACCCATGGAACAAAATTCAGATGTAAATGCGGTGTTTCCTCATCCAGATGAATATAAGCACCTATCACATATAACTGCG
>OCHA01001353.1_pt1 | contig 19264 bp, 17 predicted proteins | sample 1538591 | NCBI WGS metagenome assembly OCHA01 (sample SAMN04571710, study PRJEB22368) | human gut metagenome | biome: human gut; material: stool | host: Homo sapiens | place: Luxembourg | collected 2012-09-06 | reverse complement strand
CCCGCCTCGTCCGGCGTCTGCACGCCGAAATGCGTCTGCTCGAGCGCGGTGCGCCTGGCCGCGGCGTCCCGCCGCGCCTGTTCGAGCGTCTGCTCGAGCGTGCGCAGGTTCGATTTTTCCTCGCCCATGCTGCTCAGCGCCGCGCGGCGCTGCCGCTGCCGGGCGGCGTTCATCTGCTCGGTCACGGTCTGCAGTTCCGCGTCCGTCTGCCGGAGCTCGGCGGCGCAGGCAGCCTGCTCCTGCGCGTTGCGCTCGAGCCGGTGCAGCTGCTCTTCTACCTCCGTGATGCGGCCCTCCAGCTCCGGCAGCGCGCCGTGCCGGCCGCTGCGCCGGCGGCGCAGCCATGCGCGCAGCTGCGCGTCGGCCTCGGTGTAGGAGCTCGCCTCCTCGCCGGAGGTCACGATGGCGGAGATGCGCTTTTCCAGCTCCGGCGTACCCGTCACGACGAGGCCGCCCTGCCCGATGAATGCGCTGCGCGCGAACACCTCGGCCGACACGCCCGTGAGCTGCTCGCCCACGTCCGTCGCCGTCAGCCCCGGCACCGGGATGTCCGTGCCGGTGTACACCGCCGAAAAGCCGCGCAGCGGCGCGCCCGGCGTCTCCGTCCAGCGGCGGATCGTGATGCATTTTCCGCCCTGTTCGAGCTCCAGCTCGCCCGCCATGGGCTTGCCGCTCCAGGGCGCGTATTTCTGCTTGTCGGGCACGAACCCGGCGCGCGCGCGCTGGGACGTGTCGATCCCGTAGAGCATGGCGCGCAGAAACGCGCACCACGTGCTCTTGCCGCTCTCATTCGGCGCGTAGATGATATTCAGACCCGTGTCGAGCCGCAGCTGCTCGCCGTCGAGCGTGCCGAACGTGCCCTGCATATGCCGGATGATCACAGCGTCACCACCTCCTCGTCGTGGTCCAGTGCCGCAAGCCCCCAACGCGCGGCCATGACAATGGTCTCACGCGCGCGGTCAGAGTCCGCGGCGTCGTATTGTTGCTTCAGTTGGGCCAGAAACTGCCCGCGCAGCGTGCCCTCTCCCGCCCGCGCCCAGAGATCCCGGCGCGCGCGCGTCTCATCGCGCAGCTGCAGCGCGAACACCCGCCCCTCGAGCGCCGCGCGCAGCGCGGCGGGGTTCGGCGCGCGGTCGGTCTCACCCGTGAGCACGATGCGGTAAATATTGCGCGCAGCCCCCTCCGGCAGCGCGGCGAGCGCCGCCTGCACGGGGTCCGTGTCCGTGACGTCCACGCGCAGGATCTCATACCGCCGCCCGGGCACGGGCACAAACCGCGCCTGCACGTCGCCCGCAGCGACGTCCACGAGCAGCACACCCTTTTCCCCCGTCTCGTCAAAGCCGCGACCCTCCATGCAGCCCGGCCAGGCGTACACCGTGCCCCCGGCGCGCTGCACGCCGCCGAAGCGGTGCACGTGGCCGAAGGCGGCGTAGTCCAACCCGCTGGCGGCCAGCTCCGCAGCCGACACGGGGTCATACGCCGAGGCGGGATTGCCCACCTCGCCGTGCAGGCAGAGCACGTCGAGCAGCCCCGCCTGCTTCGGCACGGAAAAGCCCCGCAGCAGACCGGGGCAGCGGCTGTCGGTGAACGCCGCGCCCCAGACGCGCACGCCCAGCTCCGGCAGCGTGACTGCCTCGATGCGCGGCGAGCGGAAGATATGTACGTTCTCCGGAAACGTCAGGCGCGCATACGGCGCGCCCGCGCTGTAATAGTCGTGGTTGCCGGGCGCGAGAAACACCTCCGCCCCACAGCCGTCAAACGTCTCAGCGAGCGCCTTTGCCGTCTCGGGATAGGGGCTCGCGCTGTCGAGCAGGTCGCCCGCGAGCAGGATGATCTGCGCCCCGTGCGTCCGCGCCAGCTCCGGCAGGGCGCGCAGCAGGTCGCGCTGCTCCCGGCGGCGCTGCGCCGCCTGCGCGAGCGTGAGCGCCTCAAACGGCGAGTCGAGGTGCAGATCCGCCGCGTGCAGGATGCGCACGCTCATCTCAGGCGCACCAGCTGCACGTCGCGGCAGCGGCCGGTGTCGCTGTCGACCTCGAAGATCGCGCCCTCGAGCTTGGCCGCGCCCATGGCGGCCTCATAGCGCCGCGGCGGGTCGCCGAGGAACTTGCCGATCGACTGCTCCGGCGCGATGCCGAGCACGGCGTTGGCCGGGCCCGTCATGCCGAGGTCGGTCAGGTAGCCCGTGCCCTCGGGCAGCACCTCGGCGTCGGACGTCTGCACGTGCGTGTGCGTGCCCCAGACGGCCGTCACGCGCCCGTCAAGATAAAAGCCCATGGCACGCTTTTCGCTCGTGGCCTCGGCGTGCATGTCCACGAGGACGATCTTCGCCTGCGTCTGGTCGAGGATGTCGTCCGCGACGAGGAAGGGATTATCCGTGTTCGCGTCGAGCGTGAAGCGCCCCATGAGGTTGATGACGCAGATCGGCCCACCGCGCACGGAATATTCGCCCCAGCCGCGGCCCGGGCACTGCGGCGCGAAGTTGGCCGGGCGCAGGATGCGCTTTTTCTGCTCGAGATACGGCTGCAGCTCGTAGCGCGTCCACGTGTGGTTGCCGAGCGTGATGACGTCGGCCCCGGCGGCGAAGATCGCGTCGGCCTGCTTCGGCGTCACGCCGACGACGTTGGCGTTTTCGCCGTTGACGACGGTGAAATCAATGTGTTCCTGCTCCTGAAACGCGCGCAGGCGCTCAGTCAGGAACGTCAGGCCAGGCGCGCCCACAACGTCGCCCACGGCCAGAATGCGCAAGATCATAACGGCCCCTCCCATACGATCGGAAGAAAATTTGATAAGATAATAAAAATAGTATACCACCGACGGCGGCGGGGAATCAATCCAGAAACTGGCGCGGCGCAGATTTCATACTCCCGCGCGCCCGCGCACATACTATCCGCGCAGCAGTGCAGCTGCGAAGGGAGGCAGGAACGTGAAAGGAGACAGCAAAATGAACGCAATGCAGTTTGCCAAGGGCATGAGCATCGGCATGGGTGTCGGCATGGCGGTCGGCACGGCGGCGGGCTGGATGATGCACCCGCAGAAAAAGCGCACGAACAACATCGTGGCGGACGCGGTGCGCACGGTCAGCGATGTGACGGACACCATCCGCGATACGATGGGCTGGTAAAAACGCAAAAAAGGAAAACTTTTTTGAAAAAGGGCTTGCAATTCCGGCCGGGCTATGCTACTATACTTAGGCGCGTTAGGAGCGCACTAAGCGCCCTTAGCTCAGCTGGATAGAGCGTCTGGCTACGGACCAGAAGGCCGGGGGTTCGAATCCCTCACGGCGTGCCAAAAAGCTCGTGAAATCCTTGGATTTCACGAGCTTTTTTTATTTTCTTCCGCGTTTGTGTTCCCCCGCAAATGGAGCAGCCGCACAGCTATCAGATCAGGATCCATTCTGCCGCAGAATACCGTGACCGCTGCCTTTGCTTGCCGTGATGGAAAACATGATTTTTATGCCTGCGTGGATCAGAAAAACCACCGGATTTTCCGCTGCCAAAGAAATTACCCGCTAAAAATTCAGATAATTTTGCTGTCTGCGGGCGAATTGGTGTTGCATCGGTCGGAAAAAAGCTATAAGCTATTATGGAATCATGTAAGCAAATAGCAGCGAGGGGGCAGAGACAGATGCTCAAGAAAATGTGGTATGTCTACACCGTCTATGAGGAAAAGAGCTTTTCCAAGGCGGCTAAGCGACTGTTCGTCTCGCAGCCGTCGCTCAGCGCCATGGTGAAGAAAGTGGAGAGCGATTATGATATCACCATTTTTGACCGAACCACAACGCCGATCTCGCTGACGCCGGAAGGAGAATATTATATCTCCGCGGCAAAGAAGATCCTGAGGCTGGACGCCGACATGCGGCAGCATTTCCGCGAGTGCTCCAAGGGGCTCAACGGCAGTGTGATGTTTGGCGGCGCGAGCTTTTTCTGTGCCAATATGCTCTCGGGGATCATCCGGCAGTTTCAAAGCGAATACCCCGACATTCATATCGGCTGGCAGGAACTGCGCAACGACGAACTGGCCAGTCAGATCCTCCAGAAAAAAATCGACTTTGCCTTTGAGGTCGACAAGATCGAGACGGATGGCATCACCTCGCTGAAGTTTGGCTCGGAGGAATTGATCCTGACTGTGCCCACCACCTTTGTGACCAATGCGCATCTGCGCAGCTGCTGCTTCCGCCCGAGTGATATGAGCAACGGTGTGCACAGTATTTACGAGGCGGAGCCGATCGATGTGGGCCTGTTCCGGGATGTGCCCTTCGTCTTTCTTCGGGAGGGAAATGACAGCTATTCCCGTGGGATCCAGATCTGCAAAAATGCCGGTTTTACGCCGAACATCATCATGCAGGTGGATTCTTCCATGACCACGTATCATCTCGCAGCCGCGGGCAATGGCGCCGCCTTTATCCGCATTTCCGCCCTGTCGATCGAGGCATCGGGCAAACTGTGCTATTTCAGGATCGCCGACCCGCTGAACGTGCGGGACATTTTCCTTTACTACCGTGCGGCCGGCAGGTCCAGGGTGGAGGAAACGCTGCTTGCGTTTATCCGCGACATGGTCGGCGGCGTACAGAAAATAGAATAATTTGCCATACGATTTTGGCTATAAGAAAATACACTTTTTTGTCTTGGACAGAAAAGTGTATTTTTTCTATAATCAAATTAAATAAATGTTTGATTCGAAAAAAATGATAGCAAAAGTCAGAACAGAAAGTGAGGAGGTTTATCATGATTACAGACGAGAAAATTTTGTTCGACGATGCTTTTTTGAAGGAGATCCAGGACAAGTTCTACTACGTGCACGAGGATTATCTCGGCAGAAAGCGCCAGTTTTTTGAAAATTCCGGCGGTTCTCTGCGCCTGAAGGCCGCTGTCGAGGAAAAAGCGTGGCTGGAAAAAATCCCCGACTGCCCCGAACGTATCCACGACACCTCCATGATGCTCAAGCAGGTCAAAGCGGACGGCATGCGCGATATCATGCAGGTGATCTTCGGCGCAAAGTCCGGCGCACTGGTGACGGAGCTGACGTCCTCTCAGGTGATGTTCCAGATCGTGAGCACCATTATGCGCAATGAAAAATGGGGCACCAACGCAGTCGTAACATCCATTGAGCATCCATCGGCTTATGACTCTGTGGAGCTTTACTGCGGTCTGACCAACCGGGAATTCCGCGTGGCGATGGCGAACCCCAAGACCGGCGGCGTCGATCTCGATGAGATCCTCAGCAAGATCGATAAGGACACGCTGCTGCTGAGCGTGATGAGCGCCTCCAACATCTCGGGCTATATTTTCGATATTGAGACCATCGTTCGGGAAGCGCGCAAGATCAATCCGGATATTTATATCCTTTCCGATGCCGTGCAGCATGCACCTCACGGCGTGCTGGATGTGGAACAGTGCGGCCTCGACGGCGTGACCTTTGCCCCCTATAAGATGTTCGGCATCCGCGGCTGCGGTTATGGCTACGTGTCCGACCGTGTTGCGAAAATGACGCACCACAAACTGCTCGCAAAGCCGGAAAAAGAGTGGGAGCTCGGCACCTTCCCGCATCCCAACTATGCAGCGATCACGGCGGTCGTCGATTACGTCTGCTGGATCGGCAGACACTTCACCGATTCGGACGATCGCCGCGAGCAGTTCGTTACCGGTATGACGCGCATCCACCTGCAGGAGCACTCCCTGCTGATCCACATGATGGAGGGAACCGACGAGGTTCCCGGCCTGCGCCATATTCCCGGTGTGCAGGTGTTCCTCGATTCTGCGGACACCGTGGACCGCGACCTTATCAGCGCCATCGGCATCAACGGCATCGACTTCACACAGCTGACGGCGGAGTATTACAAACGCGGCATCACGGTCTTTGAGCGCGTGAACACGAGCCTGTATTCCAAGCGCATCGTGGAATCTCTCGGCCTGACCGGCGCGATCCGCGTCTCCCCGCTGCACTGCCACAGCACGCAGGATATCGACGACTTCCTGCGCGTTACCGCCGAGATCACAGCTACCGTGAAGGCATAAGGAAAAAAGATACAAACAGAAGGAGGGCGTAATCTCATGAGTAAATGGAAAAAGGTAGCACTTTGGAAAAAGATTCTGATCGGCGTTGTGATCGGTCTGATCATCGGTCTTGTGTCCCCGAAGGCCGCGGAGGTCATCTCGCCGCTCGGCGACATTTTCCTCCGTATGCTGAAAATGCTCATCGTACCGCTGGTGTTCTTCAGCATTACCAGTGGTGTGTGCAAGATGGGCGATGTCAAACAGCTCCGCACGGTTGGCATCCGCTATGTTCTGTGGATCATGGCCTCCGCGGTGATTGCCGCCATCTGCGGCGTGATCGGCGGCCTGATCGTTCAGCCCGGCCGCGGAACGACCGAATTCCTCGCCGCCGCCGAGGCGGCGGAGGCACAGTCTTACAGCTTCATTGACAACGTCATCAGCTGGTTCCCCACGAACATTGTGGAGTCCATGGCCAATGCCAACATGCTGCAGATCATCGTGTTCTGCCTGTTTTTGGGCGTTGCGCTGCTCGCTCTGGGCGATAAGGCAAAAACAGTCATTCGGTTCATCGACGAAGGCAGCGAGGTCATGCTCAAGATCACGGAGTATGTCATTGAGTTCTCTCCGTTCGGCATCCTTTCCCTGATTGCGACAATGGTCTCCACCATCAGCGGCGCGATGATGAAGGAAGTTCTCGTGTTCCTGATTACCGACAACGTGATCTGCCTCCTCATTCTGATTCTGGTTTACCCGCTGATCATCAAGCTGCTTGCCAAGCTGCCTCCGTTTGGCTTTATGCGCAAGATCGCTCCCGCGATCCTCGTTGCGGTCTCGACCTCTTCCTCCGCAGCCACCCTCCCGGTGTCCATCAAAATCAGCGAAGAGGATCTCGGCATTCCCGAGAACATCTACGGCTTCACCCTGCCTCTGGGCAACACGGCCGGTATGACCGGCTTCGCGGTGTTCATCGGCCTGTGCTGTGTCTTTGCATCGAATCTTTACGGCTTCCCCGTTACGTTTTCGAGCGTGCTCCAGTTCGTCTTCTTCGGCCTGATCCTGTCCATCGGCGCAGCTGGCGTCAAGGGCGCGGGCGTCGTGATGTCCGGCGTGCTGCTGGAGGCACTTGGTATGCCGCTGACTCTGATCCCCATTCTTGCGGCGATCTGGCCTGTGATCGACCCGGCGCACACGACGCTCAATAACGTCGGCGATCTGGTCGGCACCACGGTCGTGGCCAGAAGCCTTGACCGCATGGATATGGACGTGTACAACAACGCAAAATAAGATACACGGGTCCCGTCCCGCAGCATAGAAAAATAACAAGCGCTATTCCGCTGCAGCGGAATAGCGCTTGTCTGCATACAGGACATTCGATACAGCGGAGACGATGAAGAAGGCCGCAATTCTAATTCCGCATCGACCGCCCAACGCGGGCTCCCCGCAGACCGCGCGCACAGGTGCCGGCATAACGTTCCGGGATCTTTCCTGCGCAAAAAGCAGCAGAGGATGGATGCGTATATGACATTCTGAACATACCGCTCGAAAAGCGTGCTGTGCAGGAAATCAAGGCATATCTCGAAACCGTCATTGGTCAGCCCTTCCGCAGCTTCCATCCTTTTATGAAGCCCTATGGCTATGCAATCAGGAAAGCCTCTGGCAATACAGCGAGCCCAAACTACGGCAAACAAATCATCACAAGGATTGGGACAGGCAAAACGTGAAAGGCGGGGAAAGTTTCTCGCGTTTCCTTTTATACCGCAAAATTTGCCCCCAACGGCAGCCAACACTTCGTGTCGGTGCCAAGCTTGCAGCGCAGTACGTGCTGCGCCCGTGCTGCTCGCTTGAATTTTGCCTGCTCGCTGCGCCTCAGCGGCGGTGCTTTTTCCCCTTGCGGGTCTTTTCCGGCTCGATGCCCTCGGCCTCGGCCATAGCGTCTACGGTCGCCTGCAGGTCGTCGAGCTGGGCATGCACGGGCTTGAGCGCCTTTTCCACTTCCTGCGCGACGATGGTCTGGTAAAACCGGTAGCGCGCGGCGACAGCGCCGATCGTGCCGACGGCGGCGGCCCCGCCCACGATGAGCGCGGTGCGGCGGAAGCGCGGTGAGCGCATCAGCTGCACGGCAACGGTCTTGATGCTCGGCTTTTTGAGCTGCTGCGCGGTGTTTGTGGCCAGCGCGGCCAGCTCCTTGCCGCTGTCGATGGTCTGGCGCAGGAGCGCGAGCTCCTGCTGCATGGCCTGGATCTGTTTTTTGCGTCTCATATATGGTCCCCCCCTGTCATGAATTGGCTTTTCAAAGCGCGACCGGCGCACCGTTGAGCACGGCCTCGACGAGCGTGTCGCCCCGATAGCGCAGCTTGAGCAGGAAAAACGGCGCGTCCTCCGCCAGCAGGCGGAAGAAAATTTTGTCGCCCGCCCACAACGGCAGCGACGGCACGGCCGCCTTGTCCACCCACTCGAGATCCCCCTCGTCGCATTCGCGCAGCGTGCCGGTGAAGCCCGTCGCCGTGAAGAGGTACATGTATTCCCCCTCCCACTCGTCGGACAAAAACGTCACCACGCCGCGGCAGCGCCAGTCGGTCAGCGTCAGGCCGGTCTCCTCCTGCGCCTCGCGCAGGAGGCACTCGTCCGGCGTCTCGTCACGCTCGAACTTGCCGCCGATGCCGACCCATTTGTCGTGGTTGAGGTCGTGTTCCTTCTTCACGCGGTGCAGCATGAGATACTGCTCCCCGCGCTCGATATAGCAGAGTGTGGTGTTGCGCATGGTGCTTCCTCCTTGTCGATCGGTACGCCGCGGCTCACAATAGGCGCATACAGCGGGTGAGGTAGTCGATGGCGTCCTGCCCGGTCAGCCGCTGCGCGGCCGGGAGCTTGCGGAAATGATCCATCCAGACATTGAGCTGGTGCACCATCGCGCCGGAGCTGACGGTGTAGGCCGGCTGCGCGCCGCCGGATGCGCCGTCGAGCACGAAGGCGGCGTGCTGGTTGACGAACACGGACACCGACAGGTCGTCGTAATTGCAGACGCGGTTTTGCGTGCACAGGATGCACAGCCGCTCCGGCGTCCGGCGCAGCTGCTCGATCATGCTGCGCAGATGCTCGCGCCGCGCCTCGGGCGGCACGTCGATGACCGTGCCGAGAAAGTGCAGCCGCCCGGTATAAATATAGTCCACGAGCGCGAGCTGGTAGAGGAAGATCGTCTCGAAAAACTCCGCGCTGCCGAGAAACAGCTGCAGCTCCTGCCGCAGCTCGGGGTGCCGGGACAGAAACCGCTCCCGCAGCGGCTCCGGCAGGAAAAACGGCTGCATATGCCGCAGCAGGCATCGGCCGTGCGGCTGGGTGAAGTAATCGAGGAAATACTGCTGGCGGCGAAGCTGCTGCAGGTTCGGCGCCTGCGCGAGCGGCAGCCGGTCGCGGATGTAGGCATCGGCCGCAGCGCAGTAGCGCCCGACGAGCGCGGGGTCCGCCGTCTCGAGCAGGTATACCTCGCGCGAGAACGGCTCGCGCAGGTACTGCAGCATGAGCGCGTCGCGGATGAGGTAGACATACCCTGTGCGGCTGGCGCGAAATTCGTAAAATTCGTACCGGATCTGCTTCCCCAGCCCCAGCAGATAGCAGAGCGAGCGGCAGAAGCTGTCCGTGCGCGCGGAGACATCCTCCATGTCCACGAACTGCACCACGCGCAGCGCCGTGCCCGCCGAGAGGATGCCGCGCACGCGGCGGAAAAAGGCGTCGTTGTTCTTGAACTGAATGTGGATCGGCATCGTGCAGATCATGTCCAGCCGCGCCGAGGATGGCGCCTGCTGCAAGGCCATGAAGATGCCCTCGGGGAAGAGCGCGATGTCCTTGACCGGGCTCAGGCCGGCATTTTCCGCGCCGGTCGGCTGCGGCCGCTCGGGGCCGGCCGGCCGCGATCGTGTCGGCCAGCAGGGACGCCAGCGCCGCCGAAAAGCCGGCATCGTCGGCCGCATCACAGCGCAGGTCAAACTGCCCGGCAATGCGCGCGCGCACATCCGGCGCGGCGTTGGCGGTCAGATAGGCGGCGATCTGCGCGGGCAGCGCATCGTTGCTGCGCAGCGACGGGTGCTTGACGCCGTTGATCCACCGGCTGATGTACGACGGGTCATAGCCGAGCGCGTCGGCAAGGTTGCAGCGCTTGACACCGCACAGCCGTGTCAGCTCCTGAAGGGTGCGCCCGAACGTCATATCCTCGCCTCCTCGCGTGCGCATTTCTTGACTCAGTGACGAAAAAGTCACGCATCTTTCCCATCCAGTATACGCGCTGCGCGCCGTGCTGGCAAGTCCGGATGCAAAAAATCGCGCGGCTGCGTGATTTTTTCAATATGACCGCGCAAAAACATTTGGTCAAGTTGGGGCAATTTTTATGCACGAAAAGCAATCTGCATCCAGCGGATGCACTGTGCAGGGCGAAAAACGTGTGATAAGATATTGACGATCTCCGGAGGCGTTTCCCGAGTCAGCGCCGCGCGGCGCCGGCTGCCTGCCGGAACGGACAACGAATCCACCCAAGCATGACAGCTTCAAAGGAGGGACTGCACTTGACCATCGATGCCGATCGCAAGATCAAAGAGCTGGCGCGCGCGATCATCGCCGACGCGGGCCTGCCCTACACACCGGAGCAGCTCGCGGAGATCCCCGCGATCCTCGCGGCCAAGAACCGCTATTTCTGGTGCATTGACAACCAGGAGTTCGACCTCATGCCGGACGTGTTCACGGAGACGGGCTTCCGCACTTTCTGGAGCGGCCGCCCCGGCTTCCGCGACCGTGACGCGCAGGTGGCCCAGAACCGCAGCACCTGCGGCGACGACATGGTGCCGATGCACTTCGGCTACAACCAGATCGTGCACTTCACCGGTCCGCGCAGCGCGCAGCTGCTGACCAAAATGCATGACTACCACACCTACAAGGACAACGGCCAGACCTACTCCGGCTACGGCCTGTATGTGGACGACCTGGTCAAATGTGACGACGATCGCTGGCGCATCCAGACGCTGCGCCTGACCTACCGTCTGCTCGACGGCAAACTGAGGAGGACAAAATAATGGATAGACTCAAAGGAAAAGTGGCCATCATCACGGGCGCTGCCGGCGGCATCTGCCACAAGGCGTCCGAGCTCTTCTGCCAGGAGGGCGCGAAGGTCGTCATGGTCGATATCGACCCGCAGGTCGAGCAGTTCAGCGCCGAGATCAACGCCAACGGCGGCGAGAGCATCGCGGTCGTGGCCGACGTGGCGCAGCGCGACACCTGGGTGCAGCTCAAGAAGCTGGCCGACGCAAAGTACGGCCGCATCGACACGGTCGTCAACGGCGCGGCCGCGTTCTCGCCCCCGACGCACGACTGGGCGCACATCACGTCCGAGATGATCGAGGACGTCATGCGCGTGAACATCGACTCCATGCTCTATTCTTACCAGACGGTGCTGCGCTACATGATGAAAAAGAAGATCCGCGGCAGCTTCCTGAACTTCTCGTCCTCGACGGCGCTGGCCTACAACGGCTCGGCCGTGCAGGGCTATCCGTTCTCGAAGGCGTGCATCAAGCTGGCCACGCAGAACATGGTCAACCAGGTCAGCAAGAAGTACGGCATCCGCTTCAACTGCCTCGCCCCGAACTACGTCTGGGTGCCCAAGCAGGAGAAGGTCTGGGATATGTACCGCGAGCACTTTGAGGCCACGACGCCGATGCCCTATGTCGGCATGCCGGAGGACGCGGCCTGGGCGGTCGTGTACCTGTGCTCGGACGAGGCCAAGTACATCAACGGCGTCTGCCTGCCGGTCGACGGCGGCTGGGCCGTGCAGAAGTGATCCAAGGAGTAAGATGTAATTATGCCTTCTATTCTGTCCCGGCCGATCAAGATCGGCCGCATGGAACTTAAAAACCGCATGGTCATGGCGCCGATGGGCGTCACGGTCGGCAACCTGAGCCCTGCCTCGGTGGCGTACTTTGCCGCGCGCGCCGAGGGCGGCGCGGCCATGGTGTTCTGCAACATCCGCGCCTCGCTCGCGTTCGAGTCCGGCGAGCACTCCATCTACCTCAACGATGAGACCGCGCCGCTGTTCCGCGGCCTGGCCGAGCGCTGCCACGCCTGCGGCTGCAAGCTCGCCGCGCAGATCCAGCCCGGCGACGGGCGCATCGGCGGGCCGTCCGTGCGCTACAAAGTGCCCATCAGCGCGTCCGCCTGCCCGTGGATGCACGTGCCGCGTATGCGCTGCCACGCGCTGACGATCGATGAGATCCACGAGCTGGAGGAAGATTTCCGCCGCAGCGTGCAGATCGCGCTGCGCAGCGGGGCCGACTGTGTGGGCATCCACGCCTACGGCGGCTATCTGACCGACCAGTTTCTGACCCGTCGCTGGAACACGCGCACCGACGCCTACGGCGGCAATCTGGAAAACCGCGCGCGCTTTCTCACCGAGCTCATCGCCATCTGCAAGGAAGAGGGCGGTGCGGACTTCCCCGTCATCGTCAAGTTCACGCCGGACCACTACATGGACGGCGAGGGCTACCGCGCCATCGACGAGGGCATCGAGCTGGCAAAGCTGATCGTCGCCGCCGGAGCGGACGCACTGCACGTGGACGCCGGCTGCCATGAAAACTGGCCCAACGCCATGCCGCCCGCCGGCATGCAGCAGATGACGCTGCAGTCGCGCTCGGCCAAGATCATCCGCAGCGTGGTCGATGTGCCGGTCATGACGCACGGCCGCTTCGGCGACGTGGACAAGGCGGAGGCTGCCCTGCGCGACGGCGTGTGCGACATCGCGGTCATCGGCCGCGGTCTGCTCGCCGACCCCGACCTGCCGAACAAGGTGCTGGCCGGCCGGCCGGACACGATCCGCCCGTGCATCTCCTGCAACGAGGGCTGCATCGCCCGCGTCTACAACGGCGAGACGGCGACCTGCGCGCTCAACCCGCGCTGCGGCCACGAGGACGGCAGCATCGACATTCCGCCGGCTGCCCACCCGAAAAAGATCCTCGTCGTCGGCGCCGGCCCTGCCGGCTGCATGGCGGCGCTCTATGCCAAACAGGCCGGCCATTCGGTCGAGATCTGGGAGGCGGGCGGCCACATCGGCGGCAACGCTCTGTGCGCCTGCAAGCCGTTTTTCAAGCGCGACATGCACCGCATGATCCGCTACTTCGAGCGCGAGCTCCTCGTGCACGACATCCCCGTGCGCTTTTACACCACGGCGACGCCGGAGCTCGCCGCGGCCTATGCGCCTGACCACATCCTCTGGGCGGCCGGCGGCCGGCCCATCGCGCCGAAGGCCATCCCGGGACTCGACTGCCCGAAGGTGTACCTTGCGACCGAGGCCCTGTGCGACTGCTGTGATGTGGGCGAGCGCGTCGTCGTGATCGGCGGCGGACTCGTCGGCGTCGAGACGGCGCTGCAGATGGACATGTGGGGCAAGCACGTGACGTGCATCGACATGGCCAAGACCATCCCGTCGGAGCCAGGCTTCAAGATGAACGACATGCTCATGCGCGACTACATGGCGCGCTCGAACGTGGATTTCCGCCCCGCGACGAAGCTCGTGCGCATCGACGGCGATGCGTTCACGTGCAGCGTCACGGTCGAGCACGCGCACGAGCAGCAGCAGATCGCGTGCGACACGGTGCTGCTGGCGCTGGGCTTTGCCCCGACGGCGCAGGCCGCGGCCGCATTTGAAGCCGTCGCCCCTGTGACGGTCCTCGGCGACGCGCAGCAGCCGCGCAAGATCCTCTTTGCCGTCGGCGACGCGCACGAGGCCGTGCGCAAACTCTCGGGCTGAGCCCGAGCGCACCTGCATCGTTTCACGCATCATGTTCCCATTTCCACAGCGCAAGCGGCCCGCACCATCCGGTGCGGGCCGCTCTTGCTATTTCATTACCGCGTCTTACCGCGTCACTGCGTATCGTCTTTGCCGTAGTATTCGCGCAGGAACGTCAGGAACATTCGCGCCGACGTGCCGATGGTGTTCACGGACTTGACCGCCGCGCCGAGCCGCAGCGCGATGGGTTTCTCCAGCTGGAGCACCCGCACCTGCCCCTCGTACCCGACGAGGGAAAACGACGACAGCACCGACACGCCGAGGCCGCCGGCGACCATGGACAGGATCGACCCGTCGTCCGACGCCGTGACCTCCAGCCGCGGGGTGTCCGGCGGGAGAAACGGCTCGATGTACTGGTCCGGGCTCGAGAGAAACGGCTCGCGCAGCAGCCGCTCGAGCGGGATGGTCTCCCCCTCCCACGGGAAGTCCGGCGGCACGACGGCCACGAGCGGCGTGTCCGCCAGCGGCAGAAAGTCAAAGCCCTGCGCGCGCGCCTCGTCCACGAGGGCGAGCTGGATCTCCCCGCTTGCGAGCGCGGCAGGCAGCTCATCACCGCGCACGAGCACGTCCATTTTAATTTCCGGGTGCAGCTCGCGGAAGGCGCGCAGCAGCTCCGGCAGACGCGCGCGGGCAATGCTCGCAAAGCAGCCGATGCGCAGCGTGCGCGTGCGTGGGTCATTCTGCTCGGCGGCCTCCTGCAGGAGCGTGTCGCACGCGCAGATCACATTTTGAATATAAGGCAGCAGCTGCTTGCCCGCGTCCGTCAGGCGGATGCCCTGACTGTCGCGCTCGAGCAGCGTACAGCCGACTTCAGCCTCCAGTTTGTTGACCAGGTGCGTCATGGCGGACTGCGTGTAGCCAAGCTGGGCCGCCGCCTTGCTGAAGCTGCCGCATTCCACCGCCGTAAGCAGTGCCCGCAGTTTTCCGTCGTCCATATGCTGCCTCCTTTTTATCATTCTTTTTTCATAATACCACGAATTTGTTCAACTCAACCAATAAAATTTTCTGACCCATGCCATTTGCTTTTTTCATACCCCCATGAACAACTCTCGTTTCTCATTTATCAAAAAGAATGATACGCTATATTTGGAAATTGAAAGCTGTCGTCCGCGCCCGGACGGCAAAAGGAGAGAAAACATGAAAGAGACGAAAAATCGGGCGGCACGCGACGTGATCGTTGTCGGTTTCGCCCTGTTTTCCATGTTCTTCGGCGCCGGGAACGTCATCTTCCCGCCATACCTGGGCATGGAATCCGGTCCGCAGTGGCTGGCCGGATTCAGCGCGTATTTTATCGCGGACATCGGGCTTGCGCTCGCCGCCATGTTCGCGCTGCTGCGTGTCGGCAGCAGCGAGGCCGTGCTCCAGCGCGTCGGCTGTGTGCCGTCGGAGATCCTCATGTGCGCGATCATTCTGTGCGTCGGCCCCATGGTCGCCATCCCGCGCACGTCGGCCAGCACGTTTGAAATGGCCATCGCCCCGAACCTGCCCGGCGTGTCCGCCGTGGTGTTCTCGGTGCTGTTTTTCGCGCTCATCCTCGCGCTGTGCATCCGCGAGTCCGCCGTGGTGGACATCGTGGGCAAGGTGCTCACGCCGCTGCTGCTCGCCGGTCTTGCGGCCATCATCATCAAAGGCATCGTCACGCCGCTCGGCACGATTGCGCCCGAGGCGCAGATCGACAGCGCCGTCGTCACCGGCGTCAAGGCCGGCTACCAGACCATGGACGCGCTCGCCGCGCTGCCATTCGGCATTCTCGTGCTGCAGAGCGTGGTCGACAAGGACTATACTGAGCCCGGCAAGAAATTCCGCATCATGAGCGGGTCGTCCATCCTCGCGTGCGTGCTGCTGCTGGCGGTCTATATGGGCCTTGCCTATCTCGGCGCCACCGTTTCCGCGCAGTATACCAACGAGATCGGCCGCGCACAGCTCGTCATGGCCATCGTTGAGGCCCTCATGGGCAAGACCGGCATGATCATCTTCGGCATCGTCGTCGGCCTCGCGTGTGTCACGACGGCCGTGGCGCTCGCCAGCTCCGCCGCCGCGTATTTTGCCAAGCTCTGCCGCGGCAAGGTGCCGTACAAAGTGTTTGTCATCGTCATCTGCGTGTTCAGCGCCGTCGTGTCGAACCTCGGTCTCGACCGCATCGTGGCCATCGCCGCACCGGTGCTGGATGTCGTCTATCCGCCTACCCTCGTCCTCATTTTCATTTCGCTTGTCGTGCCGCGGCTGCCTGACCGCATCAGCCGAGGCGCGGTCATCGGCGCGCTGCTCATGAGCGTGCTATGCACGCTCGACGGCTATGGTGTGCCGCTCACGTTCCTGCACAAGCTGCCGCTGTTTGAGCTGGGCTTCGCGTGGGTGCTGCCGTCGGTGCTCTTCGGCGCCGTGACTGCCGTGCTGCCGCACCGCAAGGAGAAAGCGGGCAAGGCTGAGCCCGCCTGCGCCGGCGCAAACGGCAAACAGGGATAACCGCTCCCTGTGCAAAAATCCCCCGGAACATCCGTTCCGGGGGATTTTTTCGCTTTGGACGGTGCACCCGCGCTGTCCGTCAGCCCGCAGCTTCCAGCAGCTTTTTGCTGACGCGCGCCTGCACGTCGATGTAGTACGCGGTCTCTGCGTCGTTCATGTCCGCGCTTTCCCACTTATTGAATTTCTCGCACGCATCCGCATACTTGCTCATGTAGCGTGCGTAATCCGCCATCAGCGTGGGGTCGTTCGGATTCGCGTTGTATTTTTTCATGAACGCGACATATTCGTTCATAAAGGCCTCATAGCTGTCCATGGCTTCTTTGAAATCCTTGCGCATGCCGTTGACGAGCTTGCCATCGTTTTGCGCCGTTGCGGATGACGTGGAGGAATCCGGCGACGGCTCGGAAGTCGTGCTGCCCGAGCTCGTGTCCGGCGCGTCTATACGAATGCTCATGATCTGGTTGCCCTCATAATCGATCGAGACTTGCCACCCCGCGTCGTTATTGGCACGATAATAGTTGTCGCCCTTATTGTAGTCGACCGTAAAGCCCTTATCCCGGCAGGCGCTGACATAGGCATTGTAATCGTCTCTGCTCGTGCCGCCGATGTAAACGAAGAAATTGTCATCATACTCAAAAGAGAATTTGCCGGTCAGGGATTTGGGTGCGGGCAGCTGTCGGCCAGCCTCGCTGTCCGGCCAGGTGATGGGGCCCATCTCCATCGGCTTTTCCAGCCGGATGGACAATCCCTCCCTGTTTCCGTAATAGCTCAGCTCCAGCTTGTATCCCTCAGCGTTGTAAGCGCTGAACGACGAGGAATTGGACTCCGCATCCACCGTGAACCCAACCGTCTGACACGCCTGCACATAGTCCGCATACTGCTTGTCGGAGATCTTTTCGATATCGACCCACAGCTCATCGGCCGTGTTGGTATGGATCTGACCTTTCTTCGCAGGCGGCTGCGGCAGCTGCGCACCCAAGACCATATCGTCCCAATCTATTTTTTCCGACTTGCTGCCTCCGGAGATCCTGCCGGCGATCGCGATCACGACCACGGCGACGATCACGTAAAACCACCACTTCTTGTAAATCGGTTTCTTCGGTTTTTGAGATCTCGGGCGGTCTGTCGGGATCTCTGGCGACGGCTGCGGGCACGGCTCTGCCTTCGCGCCGCAGGCCGTGCAGAAATTGCCCTCAAATTCTGCACCGCAATGACTGCATTTCATGTTCCTGTTCTCCTTTCGGTTTATCTTTCTGTCCGCGCGGCATGGTGCCGCCGGCCTGTTCTTCCAAACAAACGTTGGAAAACGGGGCGTTTCTCTCTTCCCTGCGCCCGGCGAATTTGGCTGTTTCCGGTCAATTTCGGAAAATCGCGGAAACTTCCAAACCGATAATAACACATTTGTGTTCAAATGACAACATATGTATTCATAATCTGCAGAATTTCTCTCTACACTGAAAGCAAAAACAGTGAAGGGAGCATGGACGATGCTGGATGCAAAAGTGGTTGGCAGCGTGCTGCAGCGGCTGCGGGAGGAGCGCGGGCTGTCGCAGGAGATCGTGAGCGGTCTCGCCGGGATCGGCAGGACGCATTTGAGCGCCATTGAGCGCGGGGAACGCAAACCGACGCTGGAGACCTTTTACCGCATCGGCGAGGCGCTGCATATGCGGCCAAGCGCGGTGCTGGCGGAGATCGAGGCGGAGTTGGAAAGAAACACATGAGCCCGGCGGCAAACGCCGCATCCTCTGCGCAGCGAAACGCGCAGGCAGCAGGCATGAAAAAAACAGGAGAGCGGTCTGCTCTCCTGTTTTTTGATCTCTCTGTTTCCGCTGCACCCGTACTTACCGTTCTTCTCGGAAATACGGCAGGCCGAGGCTTGCGGGGGGCTGATTTTCGCGCTTGGAACGCACGCTCGTGATGATGAGCACGATGATCGTGACGACATAGGGGATCATCTTGTACAGTTCCTTGACGGCGAGGTTCGTGCCGCTCGGCAGGAAGATGTGCAGGATGTACAGGCCGCCGAAGAGGAATGACGCGAGCACGCCGATGTTTGGCTTCCAGACCGTGAAGATGACGAGCGCGATGGCGAGCCAGCCGCGGTCGCCGAAGGCGTCGTTGGACCAGACGCCGCAGGCGTAGTCCATGACGTAGTACAATCCGCCGAGGCCGGCGATCATGCTGCCGACGCAGGTGGCGACATACTTATATTTCTTGACGTCGATGCCGGCGGCGTCGGCCGTCTGCGGATTTTCGCCGACGGAGCGCAGGTGCAGACCCACGCGCGTGTGCTTGAGCACGTAGGCCGCGATGAGCGCGATGGCCACGGCGAGGTAAGCGAGAAAGCCGTAGGACAGGAAGATCTGGCCGAACCAGCCGAGCTTATCGGCAAGCGGCAGCGACTTGGAAAAGTAGCTGTTCGTGGCCGAGAGCGCGATGGACGGCACCTCGCTGCCGGTGAGCTTGATGAGCGAGCCGCCCATAAAGTTGCCGAAGCCGACGCCGAACGTCGTCATGGCAAGGCCGGTGACGTTCTGGTTGGCGCGCAGCGTGACGGTGAGAAAGCAGTACAGCAGTCCCATGAGCAGCGAGCCGAGCAGGCACGACAGCAGCGGGATCATGATGGCGAGAAAGCCGTTCATCCCCGCGGCTCCGCCGGCCGCCTGTTCATACAGGAACGCACCGATGACGCCGCTGATGCCGCCGACATACATGATGCCCGCGATGCCGAGGTTCAGGTTGCCGGACTTTTCGGTGAGCGTTTCGCCGGTGCTGCCGAACAGCAGCGGGATACCCTGTACGATGGCGCGGGGGATAAAGGACACAAAATCAAACATGCTCCGCCGCCTCCTTCTTCGCCGGCTTGCGGAAGCTCAGCCGGTAGGTGATGAAAAACTCACAGCCGATGATGAAGAAAATGATGATGCCGCTGAGGATATCAGCGAACGACTGGTTGAGGCCGAACACGGTCGAGATCTCGCCC
>OCHA01001351.1_pt1 | contig 19311 bp, 13 predicted proteins | sample 1538591 | NCBI WGS metagenome assembly OCHA01 (sample SAMN04571710, study PRJEB22368) | human gut metagenome | biome: human gut; material: stool | host: Homo sapiens | place: Luxembourg | collected 2012-09-06 | reverse complement strand
GGCGATGTCGGTGTTGACCGAGTGCGGCGCGATGACCTCCGCCGCCGCGATCACGCGAAAGCCCAGCGGGGTGAGCGTATCGCGCATTTCGAGCAGAGCGTCGTCCACGGCGCGGTTGCCGAACACGGCCACGAGCACGGCCGGAGTGTCCGTCCCGCGCAGGGCGCGCATGCGCGCGAGACACGGCCCGGGCACGCGCCCGCCATAGACCGGGAAGAACACGAGCAGGCAGTCGTCGGCAGAAAACGTCTTCGCCTCGGCGTGCACGGTGATGTCGGTGCAGGCGTCGGCCGCGTTCAGATTTTCCGCGAAGAGCCCGGCGACGCGCTGCGTGCCGCCCGTGGGGCTGAAGAAATACAGGTGCGGGTTGCGCGGATGCATGGCATGGCCTCCTAATTTCAGATTGTCTTTATTGTAACGAAAAATGCCTGCGAATGCAATGCTTTTTGGCCGCCGGTCAGTACAGCTGCAGCTCGGACAGGTAAGCGTCCAGCCGGGACAGCCGCTGCTGCGGATATACGCCGAGCGTGCGGCTGAACTCGAAGGCGATGGCCTCGATGAGAAAGTTCACGCCGATATAGGAGTTTGTGGGCGAGGGGCTGGACAGATCGGCGAGAAGCACGATGTCCGCATCGCCGGCGAAGGGCGCGGTGAGCTTGTCGGTGATGACGATCAGCCGGCAGCCGGCGTCGTGCGCCATCTCGGCCAGTACGCACGTCATGCGCGAGTAGCGCTCGGCACCGAGCAGGATCACACAGTCGTGCGGGCCGTAGTCGAGCAGCTTTTCTACGCAGCGGGTGTCTGCGTCGCAGAAATACTCCACGTGCCGGGTATACTGCGACAGCAGCGTCCCCAGGTGCCGCGCCGGCCCCGCCAGACCGCGGAAGCCGGAGACAAAGATGTGCTCACTCTCGAGCAGAATACGCACGATCTGCCCGTATTTTTCCGGGTCGTTCTTGCGGTAAGTCTCCTGCAGACAGTCTACGGCGAACTGCAGGCACTGAAACGAGCTCAGATCCTGATACTTTTGCAATTTGTCCGGCACCTGATGCTGCGGGATGACGTATTTTTCACGCTCGATGACCTGTGAGAGCTCGCTGCGCAGGCTCTCCTGCAGCTCACGGAAGCCGCGGTAGCCCAGCGTGCGGCACAGGCGGATGACCGAGGTGTCGCTCACGCCGAGCGCAAGCGCGATGTCCTTGGCCGTTAAAAAATATAGCGAGCCGCTGTGCTCGAGAAAATAATCCGCGATGACTTTTTCCGTCCGCGTCAAATGCGCGCTTTGAATGCGCTGTTCCAGTTTACCGCTCATGGGAACACCATCCTTTTTTCTGGGGATTGTGAGCAGTGCCGCAACGAATGTTGCAGTAGCAACAACATTATACTGTATAAATTGTAGAAAATGCAATAGTGCATGAAAAACATTGAAAATTCAATTGACTTTTACGCATAAAAGAGCTAAAAATACCGCATACAACAATACCGGTGTTGGATTATTTGAGAGGAGGACCTCACAATGGAGAAAAACAAACGTATGCAATTTTACGGGGGCACGCTCGGCGCGTGTGCGCCGCTGCTGGTCTTCATGTGCCTCATGATCGTGATTGCCGCGATGAAGAAAGTGTCCCTGGTGTTGTTCTGCATGGCAGGTTTCGCCGGACTGTGTGTGGCGTTCCTGCTGGCAAAAAACAAAAAGGAATTTGAACAGGCGGTCGTGGACGGCCTGAAAAACGACACGCTGTGTGTCATTATCTTCGCGTTCCTGCTGGCCGGCATCCTGTCGCAGGAGCTGCGCCAGAGCGGCCTCATTCAGGGCCTGACCTGGCTTGTGATGAAGCTCGGCCTGAGCGCGGGCTTCCTGCCGCTGGTGGCGTTTCTCGTCTGCCTGCTGATCTCGACGGCCTGCGGCACGTCCAACGGTGCCATCGTCGCCGTGCTGCCGGTGCTGCTGCCCGTCGCGGCGTCCGTCGGTGCGAATCCCTCCGTCGTGGTCGGCGCCATCGTCAGCGGCGCGATCTTCGGCGATAACCTCGCCCCCATTTCCGACACGACCATCGCCTCCGCGCTCACGCAGGACGCGGAAGTGCGCGACGTCGTGCGCACCCGTCTGCCGTATTCGCTGATCGCCGGCGTCATTTCCGCCGTGCTGTTCATCATCGTCGGTATCAAGACGTCCACGTCCGTCACGCTGCCGGACGTCATCGACCCCGCCTATGCCAAGACGCTCGTCATGCTCGTCATCCCGGTCATCATGATCATCCTGATGCTCCGCGGCTGGAACCTCATCAGCACGCTCATCGTCTGCGATCTGGTCGGCTTTGTGCTGTGCCTGGTGTTCGGCTTCCTCGATGTGCCGACGCTGTTTTCGGCCACCGGCCCCATCGGTGCCGGCCTGACCGGCATGCTCAATGTCATCTGCTTCAGCTTCTTCATGTTCGCGCTGCTCGAGATGCTCAAGCGCAGCGGCGTGTTTGACATGCTGCTCGAAAAGCTCAACAACGCCAGCAAGACCCCGCGTCAGGCCGAGCTCGTCACCATCCTGCTGAGCGTCATCGGCAGCGTGGCCATCGGCGCTGCGTCCATCTCGATCCTGTTCGTCGGCCCGGTCGTGCGCAAGCTCCTGCAGACGCACAACATCGAGCGCACCCGCGGCTCGAACCTCATGGACGGCATTGCGACCGGCCTTGCCGGCATCGTGCCGTACAACCCCGTCGGCCTCAACGCCGTCAGCCTCGCGATCGCGAGCGGCGTCGTCTCGGAGTCGTTCTCGTTTTTGGATTACGTGCCATATAACTTCCACAGCTGGCTGCTGATCCTGCTGTTCCTGCTCAGTGCGATCACCGGCATCGGCCGCCACTTTGAAAAGGGCACCGCCGCCGCGCCCGAGACCCCGGCTGCGGAAGAGAAATGACGATTTCGGGTGCGGCCGCCGCGCCGCCCCCGCTCAGATTGTTACATTTGGAAGGAGAAAACCATGCAAAATCTCAACGAAGGTCTGCTGTTTGATCCTGCACTGTCGGCGGAGATCAAGGATCGCTTTTACTATGTGGATGCGGATCCGGAATTCGGCCAGCGCCTGTTCTTTGAAAATTCCGGCGGTTCGCTGCGCCTGAAGGCGTCCGTCGAGGCGCAGGCAAAGTACCAGGCGTTCCCGGACTGCCCGGAGCGGCTGCACGATCGTTCCCGCGCGCTCAAAAAAGTGCAGCTGCACGGCATCGACGACATTATGCACATCGTTTTCGGCGCATCGGGCGGCGCGCTCATCTCGGAGATGACTGCCTCGCAGGCGATGTTCCAGATCGTCGGCACCATCCTGGAAAACTGCCCCGGCAAGAGCGCGGTCACGTCCGTGCTCGAGCACCCGTCGGCATATGACGCGGTGAAATACTACTGCGACAAGACCGGCAAGGAATTTCGCGTCGCGCAGGCGAACCCGAAGACCGGCGGCATCGACGTCGAGGAAATCCGCCGCGTCGTCTCGCCGGATACCTGCCTGCTGAGCATCATGTATGCCTCGAACATCACCGGCAGCATTATGGACATGGCCGGTATCGTCAAGGCTGCGCGCGAGATCAACCCCGATATCTACATCGTCACCGACGCCGTGCAGCACGCGCCGCACGCCGTGCTCGACGTGGACGCCCTCGGCGTCGACGGCGCGACGTTTGCACCCTATAAATTCTTCGGCACCCGCGGTATGGGCTACGGCTACGTGTCCGATCGCGTGGCCAAGCTGCCGCACCGCAAGGTCTTGCAGCGCCCGGCCGACGTCTGGGAGCTCGGCTCGCCCACGCCCGGCAACTTCGCGGCCATGAGCGCCGTGGTGGACTATGTCTGCTGGCTCGGCGGCCACTTCATCCAGTCGGACGACCGTCGCACGCTGTTCGTGACCGGCATGGAGCACATCCACCTGCAGGAGCGCGCGCTGCTGCACACCATGCTCGAGGGCACGCAGAACGTGCCCGGTCTGCGCCACATCCCCGGCGTACACGTGTATGTTGACACCGAGGATCTCACGCACCGCGACCTGATCGTTGCCATGGGCATCGACGGGCTGGACATGACCCGCTGCGTCGAGGAGTACCAGAAGCGCGGCGTCACGACCTTTGAGCGCGTCAACACCAGCGTGTATTCCAAGCGCATCGTCGAGGCTGTCGGCCTCACGGGTGCGATCCGCGTCTCGCCGCTGCACTGCCACACCGTCGCGGACATCGAGACGTATCTGCGCGTCACTCAGGAGCTCGCGCAGGCATTTGCAAAGTGATCATTCTTTCCCCTCCCTTCTTTTTCCCTTATGCACAGACCCTGCCGCATCCGCGGCAGGGTCTGTTGCAGTTTTGCCATGTGTGCGCTATACTGGCGGCAGCAATATCGGAAGGGGGCGGCCGCCATGCGCGAATCCGCAACGAAAAAAGTGCTCGCCGAGAGTCTCAAGGAGCTCATGCTCCGGCGCGACTTCGCGGACATCACCGTGACCGATCTGTGCGCGGCCGCGGAGATCAACCGCCGCACGTTCTACCGGCACTTTACGGACAAGTACCAGCTCGTGACGTGGATCTACGACAAGGGCTTTCAGAAGGCCATCGGCGACGATGAGCCGGGCCTGTTCGACCTCTTCGGGCGCGTGTGCACGTATCTGTATGCCGACCGCGCGTTTTATGCCCGCGCGCTCACGTTCACGGGGCAGAATTCGTTCCACGACTTTCTCTGCGCCCGGCTGCGGCCGTACCTGCAGGCGGACTTTTCCGACCTCTTTTCCGATCCGCAGAACGAGGCGTTCATGTCCGGGAAGATGTCGGATGTGGTCATGGATATTATTCAAAACTGGCTCAGCCGGCCGGATTGCCCGCCGCCGGAGGTGTTTGCGCCCTGGGCGCTGCACCTGTGGAAGGATATCATGGGCCGGTGGAAGGAGCTCGGCGATGCGTGGGAGCACACATTAGACCACAAAAACGCATAAGTGAGGCAAAAAGCCACGAAACTGCGGTTCCGTGGCTTTCCTTGTGGCGTAATTTGTTCTATGCTGAACATACCCCCTCATTTGGAAGCGTGCAGGCCCAGAGGTCTCTTTTCGATCTTTCACGGTACCTCTTCTCCCGTTGCGCGACGGTGTCCGCGCGCTTCCGATCTCGTTCTTTCGGCAGAGCATGCCTTCCTTTTATATGAACGCCCCGGACTGCATTTGCAGTCCGGGGCGTCTGCCGTTGGGGGCGTTCTGCGCGGGGCGCGATGATTTGGAAAGAGAAGCCCTGCACGATGATCGAATTTCAATCCGCGCACCCCGTGCGGGGTGCGACCAGGCCGCAGCGACCAAGAAAGGCTTTATGTCCGAATTCCAATCCACGCGCCGCATGGGCGCGGCGGGGTCAGCGCAGGGCGTCCGGCAGGACGGTGTTCTCACCGACCATGACCCAGTTGCGCTTGTCGCGCGCATTCTGATTGTCAACCCGGTACCATGTGCCGGGGAAGAACTGGTTGCCGTTGTTTTTGGAAGTGTCCCAATCGTAGGACATGAATGCATAAAACGGCCGGTCATATTTGGCGTTTGCATTGATGGCGTTGCCGGTGAAGGGGTTCGTCGGGTTGTCGATCAGCCCGCTTGTCGCCAGTGTCGGCACGTCGGCCGTGGTCATGAACGTGTCCGAGAACGAGAAGCCCTTGGCATTGAAGTCCTTGACCATCAGCAGGGGGAAGAAAAAGTCCGTATCGGGGCCGTTGTCGATAACGCGATCCCAATTGAGGTACAGGCCGCGTCCGTGATCTGCGACGAGGATGATGCGCGTGTTATCGTACACGCCGTTTTCGCGCATATAGTCAAACCATTTGCCGAGCTGCATCAGCGAGGCCACGTTGGGGTCATAGTGCGCAAACTGGACATCCTCCTCCATGGTGATCGACTTGCCGTCAACGGTGAAACGGTCCGCGTGCGTTTTGTCATACTCCGTGTTATCAATGGTGCCGGCAACGGAATAATCCGGCTCCTGCAGCAGCACGGGGGAGTGCGTGGTGTCGTTGGTCATGAACAGGAACGTGTTGTCCCCGCTCTTGGTGGTCTGCGTGATCGTCGGGAGATGGGTCAGTGCATGGTAGCCCTTGAGGAACGTGGCGTCCATACCGGTGGCGGTGTGGGGGCTGGTGATCGTCTGCTCGACGAAATTTTCCTCCTCCTCCGTCTGCACGCTGCTGCGGTTATAGTTGCCGTTGTCATAGAGGATGGACTGCGCAGCGACGGGGCACACCTTCATGAGACTGTAACCGAAGAAATTGCGCATATTCGCGCTGACCCAGTTTTTCGGGCTCATGTCCGATTCAAAGGCGCCGAAGGTGATATAGCGGTGAATGTCCGGGTAATCGGAGAAGACGGACAGGTCGGGCACCCACTGGTAGTTGGCGTAGATGGGGTCGAAGACCGTGACGTCAAAGTCGTTCTGGTCAAACAGGACCGGCATCATCTTGAGCGCTTCGTTGTGCTTGTCGACCAGCTTTTCATCTTTGCGCAGGTTGATCTGGTCGACCGTGTATTCGTATCCACCCATGAGCGCGGGCGTGCCCATGTTCGTGAAAGCGCCGGTGGAGACGACGTTCGTATAAGCGGTGAAGCCGTCGAACTGCGCCTGGAGCTCCGGCTTTTCGTTGAAAATATACGGCAGGAATGCGCCCACGGCGCGGTCGAGCATGAGCACGATGACGTTTTTGCCGGTCTTGCTCATGGTGTATTCCGGCACACCGCCGCTCTCTTCCATCGTCTGGCGGATGCTCTTGATCTGCGAGTGGATGCTGCCGATATTGATCGGCAGCATGATGGCAATGGCCAGAACGAACGCGAGCGCTGCCTTGAATACATGCTTGCTCCACCGCCGATAGACCAGATACATGACGCCGGCGGTGGCCGCGATTGCGAGCAGGTTGCCCCAGAGCTCGGCCGGCGCAAACTGCATGCCGCCCTCAAAGCTGAGCGTGGACGAGAGCACACCGAGGTACTTGCCGAAGAACATGAAATCCACGATGGCGACGCCGACGAGCATCCACAAAACCTTCTCAAAGGCGACCTTGCCCTTCGGGCTGGCCAGCCAGTAGAAGATGCCGAACCAGATGACAAAGGTGCCGATGGCGAGGCACAGGCTGTTGATGACGAACCAGATCGGGCTGTAGTACATCTGCACGTTCACGAATTCCTGCGCGGACGACGAGATGACGGACGCCGGGATATACCCGCCGATGAACAGCGCCAGGAACGCGGCGCAGCCAAAGAAGATCTTTGCGTTCGGCTTGGCGGCGTGCTTGCCGGCGGCGGGCTTCTTCGTGCGGATCAGCCCCACGATCAGGGGCAGCATCAGCGCCGCGCCCAGAAGCAGCAGCGCGGCCTTGACGACCGGCCGCTCGGAGAAGGAATAGCGCACGAGACCGAGCGCCAGCAGCGCCGCACCGGCGACGGCGGCCAGGATCTTGAGCACCCGCCCCGGATGCTTGAGCTTGTAGAAGATGGTCTTGATGAGGGAGAAGATGTTGTTGAGCGTCCAGTAAAACACCAGACCGGCGGGGGAGGTGTACAGGAAAAACAGGAAGAACACCGCCATCACGTACAGCTGGATCTTCGTCTTGGGCGTTGCGCCCTTCGTGAAGATGATGCACGAGACGAGGTTGACCGCCGTCATGATGATGGGCAGGAGGTTGATGTGCACGCCGGCGATGGCGATCAGCCCGTCGGCGGCGCCGAGGTCGGCGATCGGCCCGAAGGACACGCCCTTGATGAGCTCCAGCCCGGACAGGAAGCGGTAGGCGGCGATGAAAAACGGGATCTCCAGAAACAGCGACACCGCACTGCGCAGAACATACGTGGGCTTATAGTGGTTCTGGCGGTAGTAGGTCTGCAGGATCATCATCTTCTCGTCGCCGCGGAACGTCTTTTTGATGTGCGTCACGCCGCGGTGCAGGCGGGCCTCCATGTCGCGCTCCTCTTCCTGCAGCGCGTCGGCCCGCATGTACAGCGGCAGCACCAGAAAGTTCATGACCAGGCTCAGCACGATGATGGACAGGCCGGGGTTGCCGATCACGCGGTTGGCGTTGACATAGACGACCTCAAACAAAAGCTGCAGCGGCTGCAGCAGCAGGGAATCCAGTATCTGAAAAAATGTCACGGTTCTTTCTCCTCATGCGTTGCGGTAAGTTCCTTCATCTTCTGCTCGAGATAGTCCGCGGCGCGCACGGCGCCCTCGCCCGGATAGACCCAGGTCTGCGCTCTTGCCGTGTCGCGGCCCTGGGCGTATTTCGGGTCGGTCAGGCACTGCTGCACCATGTCGCCGAGCGTGTCGAAGTTGTCCTCGGTGAGCTGCTGGCCGATCTGCGGCAGGATCTCGAACGTCCAGTACGGCGTGTCGAGCCACCAGCAGTCGTAGGGGCTCTTGTCAAACTTCGTGTCCGCGTAGATGACGGGCTTGTCAAAGACCAGCGTGAAATCGAAGATGACGCCGGAGAAATCGGAGACGAGCAGGTCGGCGCGCCGGAGCACGTCGAAGTTATCGTTGTCGCGGTTCCACTCCAGATCCTCCGAGTCCGGGTAGGCGGCCATGAGCTTGTCGATCATGTCCTTTTCCGACTTGTACGACTGGGGGTGCGGGCGAATGATGACATGGTAGCCGCCGGCGAGCAGCTTGTCGATGATCTTTCCGCCGTATTTGCTGAAGATCGCGCTCGGCCCCCAGGACGGCGCGATGAGCACCGTTGTCCTGTGCGGCGCGATGGGGCCGGCGGCGTCCAGCCGCCGCTTCATCTCGTCCATGTAGGGGATGCCGATCTTCACGACCTCCTTGGCGGGCAGGCCGCGCAGCGCCTCGAGCGCGCGCAGGTCGCGGATCTGATAGTCGCCGGAGACGAAGACTGTGTCGTAATAGTCGATGCCGAACATCCGGTAGCCGGCGACCTCGTTGGCCGCGTGCAGGATGTGCACATAGCAGTCCACGCCCGGCGAGCGCTTCCACTGGTAGACATCCAGCCCCGGCGTGGTGGACAGCAGCACGTTCGCGCGCAGGAAGTTGAGCTTGGCAAAGGCCTTGTTGCCCTCGCCGAGAAACTCCGCGTGCACGTGCGCGTAGGGGTTTTGCAGCGCTGGATCGTCGGGCGACGCCGTCAGATACGCAACGTCCAGCCCGCGCCGGTCCAGCTCGCGGCACACGGGCTCCATCACGTTCCAGTAGCGCTTGTCGTCCACGAAGACGGCCAGCGGGTGCTTTTCCTGGTCGACGGCGGTCTTTTCTCCGCCGCTCAGGAGAAAGCGCAGCTTGATGATCCAGCCCCGCAGCGCAAAGTTCAGTGCGCCGATGATGCCGATCAGAATGGCAAAGAGCATGCTGCCCGTGCCAGGATCAATGTACAGTTTCATGTTTTCCGTTCTCCTCTGCCCGTAGCATCCACAGCCCGACGAGCACGCTGCAGGCGGCACAGAACCCGGACACGAGCAGCCCGGCGCCGCGAAGGTCATCGGCGGGGAAAAGTCCGCCGAAGAGATTGATGAGCGCATGGATGCCCAGCGCCGGCACGATGGAGCGGTAATAGGCGACCGTCCCGCACAGGGCGAAGCCCGTGCAGGCAGCGCACACTGCCTGTATGCCGACGGCGCCCGGTGCGCCTCCGATGAGATTGACGGCGTGGAACACGCCGAGCACGGCCGCCGTCAGCGGCCGCAGCCGCTGCGTATGTTCCCACAGATACCCGCGGAAAGCCAGCTCCTCCGCCATGCCGCACACGACGTACATCCCGCAGGCGAAAAACCCGTCCGCGGCGGCGCTGCGGCCGCAGGCGGCCAGCACCAGATCGCCGGCCGGCCAGAGCAGCAGCAACAGCAGCCCCGGCCACCGCTTCCGCCCCCGGCGGCAGGCGCCGAGACCGTATCTGCGCCGGTAAAGGATCAGCGCCGCCGCGAGAAAGACCGCCAGCCCCGCGAAGGTGACGCTGTGCGGCAGGCCGATCCTGCGGGAAACGAACTCGCCCAGTGTGTAGATCAGGGCATATATCAGCACCAGGTAGACCATAGAAAGCAAACGCATCCTTTACAACATTTTTTCATTATATAATGTCGAAATTCGAAACACAAGGGAATCTGCACATATTTCCGACATGGTTTTTAAATGCGCTTGACAAATCCGGGAAACAAGTTCATAATGCGCATTGCATATCAAGAAAATGAACGCAAGGGAGTCTGACGATCTTGTTGACAAAAAATCAGTTTGCGCTGCTCAGCTACATTGCCGCCCGTCCCGCGGGCGAGCCGGCGCTTTCGCAGCGCGCCATCGCGCAGGGCACCGGCAAAGCGCTCGGCACCGTGAACGGGCTGGTCAAGGAGCTGAGCGCCATGGGCTGTCTCGACGGGGCAAACCGCATCACGGATGCGGGGCTTGCGGCGCTCGCGCCGTACCGGGTGGACAACGCCGTCATTATGGCGGCGGGCATGAGCTCGCGCTTTGCCCCCCTGTCGTATGAAAAGCCGAAGGCCCTGCTGAAGGTGAAGGGCGAGGTGCTCATCGAGCGCGAGATCCGCCAGCTGCAGGCGGCGGGCATCGACGACATCACGGTCGTGGTCGGCTATATGAAGGAAAAGCTGTTTTACCTCGAGGACCGCTTCCATGTGAAGATCGTCATCAACGAGGATTACCACCGCTACAACAACCCCTCCACGCTCATGCTCGTCCGCGACCGGCTGAAAAACACCTTCATCTGCTCCTCGGACAACTACTTTGAGCAAAACCCGTTTGAGCCCTATGTGTATCAGGCGTATTACGCGTCGCTCTACAGTGCGGGCAAAACGGACGAGTACTGCATGGTCACGAACCGCAAGGGCCGCATCACGGGCGTGCAGGTCGGCGGGAGCGACGCATGGTACATGTTCGGCCACGTCTATTTCGACCGCAGCTTCAGCGAGAAGTTCACGCAGATCCTCGAGCGGGAGTATGACAGCCCGGTCACACGGGCGGGCCTATGGGAGGATCTGTACGCCCGGCACATCAGCGAGCTGGAGATGTACATCCGCAAATATCCCGGCGGCATCCATGAGTTCGACTCGCTCGATGAGCTGCGGGCGTTTGACAGCGCCTATGTCACCAATACCGACTCGTATATTTTCGACAACATCTGCGCCGTGCTCCACTGCACACCGGACAGCATCCACGGCATCATCCCGATCAAGACGGGGCTGACGAACCTGTCGTTCAAGTTCACGTGCAACGGCCGGGACTACGTGTACCGCCACCCCGGTGCGGGCACGGAGGCTTACATCGACCGCCCGGCCGAGGCGCGGGCGCTGGAGGTGGCCAAGGCGCTGGGGCTCGACGACACGTTTCTCTACATCGACGCGGCCAAGGGCTGGAAGATCTCGCACTATATCGAGGACGCGGCCATTCTGGACTATCACAACACCGAGCAGGTCGACACGGCGCTGCGTATGCTGCGCCGCCTGCACACGAGCGGCATACAGCTCGACGGCCGGTTTGACATCTGGGAGAAGATCAACGGCTTTCTCGACCTGCTGCAGGGGACGGACGTCTCCGACTTTACCGGCATGCAGGAGCTGCACGAGACGATGTGCGCGCTGCACGAGCGCCTGAAGGGCGACGCGGTCCCCCTGTGCGCCTGCCACTGCGACAGCTATAACCCAAACTTCCTGATCGACAAGCAGGGGAAGATGTACCTGATCGACTGGGAATATGCCGGCATGGCCGACCCTGGCTGCGACATCGGCACATTTATCGCCTGCTCGGACTACACGCCCGAGGAGGCGGAGCAGGTGATCGCACGCTATCTCGGCCATGCGCCCACGGGGGCGGAGCTGCGCCACTACATCGGCTATGTGGCCATGGCGTCCTACTTCTGGTTTTTGTGGGGGCTGTATCAGGAGGCGTGCGCCAAGCACGTCGGCGAGTATCTCTACATCTGGTATAAATACACAAAGCAATACGCCCGGCTGACGCTGGAGCGATATGACCATGAGGAGGAGTTTGCTTGAAACAGAAGACAGAGGCCCAGCAGGGCTCGATTGAACAGCTCATCTACGAGGAGACCGAGCGGCGGCTGGAGATCATGCAGTCCGACACCTACGAGTTCCCCAAGAAAATGACCCGGGTCGATTACGGCATCATCATCGCCAGCGTGGCGGCCAGTCTGGTGCTGATCGTGACCTGCATGCTGGGAGGCTGAACCATGACAGACAGAGAAAGCTATATCCGGCAGGAGACCGTTACGGGCGTTGTGCCCATGCTCAAGGGCGACCGGCAGTATTCCTTCCTGGATCTGTTTTTGTCCACGAGCGGCTTTGCCATCGCCACGTGGTGCTATACGCAGGGCGCCTATGTCGCGCAGTACCTCTCCTTCAGCAGAATGCTCATCAACATTTTCTGCTTCAACATTGTCTGGGTGTTCATCGAGTGCCTGCCCGTCATCTTTGCCACGCGCTACGGCATTGATCTGTGGATCTGGCTGCGCTCGGTGCTGGGGCGGCGCGGCGTGGCTGTGCTGTCCACGATCATCAGCGTGGCAAACTTCGGCTGGTACGCGGTCGCGGCGAGCCTGTTTTCCTCGTCGATGATCAACCTTGCGGCGAAGTTCGGCCTCGTGCTCAACGCGGCCGTCTGGAGTCCGGTACTGGGCTGCCTGTGCGTCGTGCTCGGCACGCTCATCGCGCTCGGCGGGCCGAATGTCATCAAGTGGACCAACCGCTTTCTGGTCACGGCGCTGCTGGCGGTCGGCGTGGTCGTCGTCGTGCTGTGCTTCACGGCCGTGCCGCTGCGTGAGATCGTGGCGGTCAAGCCGGTGCTGGACGCGGACATGACGCCGCTGCAGGCGTTCATGATCTCGGCCGAGGGCAACGTGGCGTTCGCGTTCTCGTGGTCAACGCAGGCGCTGGTCCTGCCGCGCCTGGCCAAGACCGAGCGCGGCGGCTACTGGGGCACAACGCTGGCCTACGGCGTGGTCGCGCCGTTTTTCGTCGCCGCCGGCGGCGTGATGGCGCTGGCGATGTTCGTGCGCACCGGCGTGTACGAGAGCGATCCTACCAATATGCTCTCCTACCTCTGCGGCTCCGGCTTCGCGCTGCTGAGCCTGCTGCTGGTCGCGTTTGCGAATGTCGGCACGCAGGGTACCGGCTCCTATGTCAACTGCATGATCGTCAAGAGCGGCATGCCCAAGGTCAGCTATAAGGTGCTGGTGCTCATCGCCATGGTGTATGTCAGCGCGCTGACCGTCTGGGGCGGCGTGGAAGAGCACTTCGGCGCGTTCATCTCCATTGCCGCGTTCATTCAGGCGCCGATCATCGGCATGATCGTCGTGGACTATCTCGTCGTGAAAAAGCGGAAGCTGTCGCTCAAGGCGGCCTACTTCATCGAGGGGCACGATGCGTACCGGTTCACCGGCGGGTTCAACCTGGTCGGCATCGGCTGCGTCATCCTCTCGTGCCTGATCACGATCCTGTTCGTGTACAATCCGCTGACCGGCAGCATCCAGAGCCCGCTGTTTCTCATCTTCACGGGCAGCGGCTTCGATGCCATCTGCGGCGGCCTGCTCTACTGGCTCGCCAGCCTGACCCCGCTGAAAAAGTACATGCTCCGCGACCGCGACGATCTCGAGATCGTCTGAGGCGGCCCGAGCGATCCGAAAACGTCCCCGGTGCAGATGCGCTCTGCTCCGGGGACGTTTTGCGCCGCGGCAGACATTTTTTGAAGAAAAAACTGGAACGCCCGCGAGCGGCATGGACTGCATAGACTACCGGATTTTGCAGAAAATAGGGTTGCCGAAACGCAAAACAGAGCAAAGGAGTTTTCCGAATATGAAGGCAACCGGAATCGTGCGCCGGATCGACGACCTCGGCCGCGTGGTCATCCCCAAGGAGATCCGCCGCACCATGCGTATCCGCGAGGGCGACCCGCTGGAGATCTACACCGACACCGACGGACAGGTCATTTTCAAAAAGTATTCCCCCATGGGCGAGCTGTCCGAGTTCGCCGCGCAGATCTGCGACGCGCTGCACAAGACCACCTGCGCCGTCACGGACCGGGACACGGTCATCGCCGTGGCCGGCGGCGGCAAGCGCGAGCTGCTCGACCGGCGCATCAGCCGCGAGCTTGAAGAGCTCATGAGCACGCGCGGGCAGTATGCGGCCGACAGCTGCACGCTGCCGGTCGTCGACACCGACGAGCGCTACGCCGTCGCCGTCGCCGCGCCCATCCTCTCCGAGGGCGACGTGCTCGGCTGCGTGCTGTTCGTGGCCGCGCACGGCGACGGCCCTGCCGGCGAGACGGAGCGCAAGCTCGCGCAGGCTGTGTCGGGCTTCCTTGGCAAGCAGATGGAGAGCTGAGCGCGCGGAGCAGAAAAAAGCGTCAGAGCGTATGCGCGCCCTGACGCTTTTTTGATTTTGATATGGAATGAAAAAGGCCCCCGGGCGCCCCCGGAGGCCTTTCGCTGCACGCGCAGCCGATATGGACACGTGCCCCGTACGCTGCAGGCCCGCGTCGCGATCACTGTGACGGGATGAGATATGCCATGCGGCGGAGAACAAAAAGGGTAGATAATCCGTAAAGAGAGATCAAATAAAAAGAGAAAAGAATGGATAAAAGAGATGGGGTGGGGTGCGAAATGGATAAAAAACCGTGCGTACGCAGACATCCCGACATCACCAATGATACAAACAGTTTAGCCCAGCAGTACCCGAAAGTCAAGCAAAATCACCGAATTTTTGAAAATTCAGGGATTGTCAGGAAATTCACGCGCCCGGTAAATTTCTGGCAAGGGGAAAAACCGTTGAACTCCGTCGGAATGTGATGTACAATAAAAGCAGAACATCAGCAGGCAAAAGGGGGTACGGTGCATGACCGTATTGGTGACCGGCGGCATGGGCTACATCGGCAGCCACACGTGCGTGGAGCTGCTTGAGCAGGGCATGGATGTCGTCGTGGTGGACAATCTCGTCAACAGCAGCGCGGAGGCGGGCAAACGGGTCGAACAGATCACGGGCCGGCCGCTGAAATTTTATCAGATGGACGTGCGCGACCGCGCCGGACTCGACCGCATTTTCACCGAGCAGAAGATCGACTGCGTCATTCACTTCGCCGGGCTCAAGGCCGTGGGCGAGTCGGTGCAGATGCCGCTGGAATACTACGACAACAACCTCGGCTCGACGATCACGCTCTGCGAGGCGATGCGTGACCACGGCGTCCGGCAGATCATTTTCTCCTCGTCGGCGACGGTGTACTCCGGCGACAACGAGATGCCGCTCTACGAGACGTCCCGCACCGGCAACTGCACGAATCCCTATGGCTGGACGAAGTACGTCTGCGAGCAGATCCTGCGCGACTATGTCGTGGCCGACCCGAGCTGGTCGGTCGTGCTGCTGCGCTACTTCAACCCCATCGGCGCGCACCCGAGCGGCCTCATCGGCGAGGACCCGCGCGGCGTGCCGAACAACCTCATGCCCTATATCTCGCAGACGGCCATCGGCCGCCGCGAGTGCCTGAGCGTCTTTGGCGACGACTATGACACGCCGGACGGCACGGGCGTGCGCGACTATATCCACGTCATGGACCTCGCGCGCGGCCACGTCGCGGCGATCGCCTACATGGCGGAGCACACGGGCGAGAGCATCTTCAACCTCGGCACCGGCAAGGGCTACAGCGTGCTCGAGATGGTGCACGCCTTCGAGACGGCCAACCACGTGCATGTGCCGTACCGGATCGCGCCGCGCCGTGCGGGCGACCTGCCGACCGTGTACGCCTGCCCGGACAAGAGTGCGCGCATCCTCGGCTGGCACGCCGAGTATTCGCTCGAGGATATGTGCCGCGACAGCTGGCGCTGGCAGACGCACAATCCCAACGGCTACGAAACTGCCTGACGGACCACCGTTCCCGGGCCGGAGCTTCCGGCCCGGGCAGCGCCGCGCCGCCTGCGGGCGGTGCTTTTTTGCGGCCTGAAGAGGCCGCACTGTTCACATAATGTGCAACAAAAATCAAATTGGTTATTGACAGCCTGTACTAGATATTGTACGATATACCCGCTCTCAATACAAAATAAAGCGGTTTTCCGCACAAGATATTGTGTTTTCGATTACGAGGGGGAGGAACAGAAAGATGAAGATCATCAAGCGAAACGGCGCAGAGGAGAACTTTGACATCTCCAAGATCATCATGGCCGTCACGAAGGCCAACGCCGCCGTCGAAGAGTGCGACCGCATGACGCCGCGGCAGATCCAGCGCATCGCCGAGAGCGTGGAGCTCGCCTGCCAGGAGCTGGGCCGCAGCGCCGCCGTGGAGGAAATTCAGGACATGGTCGAAAAGCAGATCATGGCCCACGGTGCGTTCGAGGTCGCCAAGGCCTACATTACTTACCGCTACACCCGCAGCCTGGTGCGCCGCGCCAACACGACCGACGACCGCATCCTGAGCCTCATCGAGTGCAACAACGAGGAGGCCAAGCAGGAAAACTCCAACAAGAATCCGATCGTCAACAGCACGCAGCGCGACTACATGGCCGGCGAGGTCAGCCGCGACATCACGAGCCGCCTCCTGCTGCCGAAGGACATCGTCGAGGCGCACGAGGAGGGCATCATCCACTTCCACGACGCGGACTATTACGCGCAGCACATGCACAACTGCGACCTCGTGAACCTGGAAGATATGCTCGAAAACGGCACGGTCATCACCGGTACGCTCATCGAGCGGCCGCACAGTTTCTCGACCGCGTGCAACATTGCGACCCAGATCATCGCGCAGGTCGCCTCCAACCAGTACGGCGGGCAGTCGATCTCGCTGACGCATCTGGCCCCGTTCGTGCAGGTCAGCCGCGAGCGCATCCGCCGCGAGGTCGAGGCCGAAATGCAGGCCATCGACGCGCATCCGGGTGAGGAAAAGCTGGCCGAGCTCGTCGAAAACCGCGTGCGCGAGGAGATCCGCCGCGGCGTGCAGACGATCCAGTATCAGGTCGTCACGCTGCTGACCACGAACGGCCAGGCCCCGTTCGTGACGGTGTTCATGTACCTCGGAGAGGCGAAAAACGAGCAGGAGCGCCATGACCTCGCCATGATCATCGAGGAGACGCTGCGCCAGCGCTATCAGGGCGTGAAAAACGAGAAGGGCGTGTGGGTCACGCCGGCGTTCCCGAAGCTCATTTACGTGCTCGAGGAGGACAACATCCACGAGGATTCCCCCTACTGGTACCTCACGGAGCTGGCCGCCCGCTGCACCGCCAAGCGCATGGTGCCGGACTACATCTCCGAGAAGAAGATGCTCGAGCTCAAGGTCGACAAAAACGGCGAGGGCCACTGCTACACCTGCATGGGCTGCCGCAGCTTCCTGACGCCGTATGTCGACGAAAACGGAAAGCCGAAGTACTACGGCCGCTTCAATCAGGGCGTCGTGACCATCAATCTGCCGGATGTGGCGCTGTCCTCCGGCGGCAACATGGAGAAGTTCTGGAAGATCTTTGACGAGCGGCTCGAGCTCTGCCACCGCGCGCTCATGTGCCGCCACGAGCGGCTCAAGGGCACGCTCTCGGACGCCGCGCCCATCCTGTGGCAGTACGGCGCGCTGGCCCGCCTGAAGAAGGGCGAGCCGATCGACAAGCTCCTCTACGGCGGCTACTCGACCATCTCCCTCGGCTACGCGGGACTGTATGAGTGCGTCAAGTACATGACCGGCAAGTCTCACACCGACCCCTCGGCCACGCCGTTCGCGCTCGAGATCATGCAGCACATGAACGACGCCTGCGCCAAGTGGAAGCAGATGCACAACATCGACTTCAGCCTCTACGGCACGCCGCTGGAGTCCACGACGTACAAGTTCGCCAAGTGCCTGCAAAAGCGCTTCGGCATCATCCCCGGCGTCACGGACAAGGGCTACATCACCAACAGCTACCACATCCATGTGACCGAGCATATCGACGCATTCAGCAAGCTGGCCTTCGAGTCGAAGTTTCAGGCGCTCTCGCCCGGCGGCGCGATCAGCTACGTCGAGGTGCCGAATATGCAAAACAACATCCCGGCTGTGCTCGAGGTCATGAAGTTCATCTATGACAACATCATGTACGCCGAGCTCAACACCAAGAGCGACTACTGCCAGGTCTGCGGCTACGACGGCGAGATCGAGATCGTCGAGCACGACGGCAAGCTCATCTGGCGCTGCCCGAACTGCGGCAACACGGATCAGGACAAGATGAACGTGGCCCGCCGCACCTGCGGCTACATCGGCACCCAGTTCTGGAATCAGGGCCGCACGCAGGAGATCAAGGAGCGCGTGCTGCATCTGTAACGTGCAAAAACGAAAACCGGCGGGCGTGTCCATGCGGCGCGCCCGCTGCCTGCGAGGAAACTGCTATGTATTATGGAGAGATCAAAACCTGCGACATCGCCAACGGCGTCGGCGTGCGCGTGACGCTGTTCGTTTCCGGCTGCACGAACCACTGCTACAACTGCTTTCAGCCGCAGACGTGGGACTTTCACTACGGCAAGCCGTTTGACGCGGCGGCCGAGCAGGTGATTTTTGCCGAGCTGGAAAAGCCCTTTATCCGCGGCCTGACGCTGCTCGGCGGCGACCCGTTCGAGCCGGAAAACCAGCGCGCGCTCGTGCCGTTTCTGCGCCGGGTGCGCGAGCGCTATCCGGATAAGGACATCTGGGCGTATTCGGGCTTCACGCTCGACAAGGAGCTCACGGTTGACGGCACGCACCCGCGCTGCGAGGTCACGGACGAGCTGCTTTCGCTCATCGACATCCTCGTCGACGGGCGCTACGTGGACGCGCAGCGCAACATCAGCCTGCGTTTCCGCGGCTCGGAAAACCAGCGCATCATCGACATGGACCGGACCCGCGCGGCGGGCCGCATCGTACTCTGGGAGGGCATGAACGGATGGAAGTGAAGATCCAGAAGCTGCGGCCCGGCGCTGTGACGCCGCGGCGCGGCAGCGCGGACGCGGCGGGCTATGATCTCTATGCCTGCCCGGCGGACGGGCAGTGTGTCACGATCGCGCCGCACGTGACGGCCATGATCGGCACGGGCCTCGCCCTCGCCATCCCGGCGGGGTATTTCGGCGGCGTGTTCGCGCGCAGCGGGCTGGCCTCTAAGCAGGGGCTGCGCCCGGCCAACTGCGTCGGCGTGATCGACGCCGATTACCGCGGCGAGTGCACCGTCGCGCTGCACAATGACACGGACGAAGTGCGCACCGTCGCCCCCGGCGACCGCATCGCCCAACTCGTGATCCTGCCGTTTCTGGCGGCGGAGTTTGCAGAGGCGGATGCGCTCGACGAGACCGACCGCGGCGCGGGCGGCTTCGGCAGCACCGGCCGG
>OCHA01001346.1_pt1 | contig 19473 bp, 10 predicted proteins | sample 1538591 | NCBI WGS metagenome assembly OCHA01 (sample SAMN04571710, study PRJEB22368) | human gut metagenome | biome: human gut; material: stool | host: Homo sapiens | place: Luxembourg | collected 2012-09-06 | reverse complement strand
CTGACCGAAGAATACCGCGACAGGCTGGAAGAAATCTCCGATACCGTACAGCACGACCGCCAAGACATTGTTGCCAACGATGATGTATATTACATCCGCTGGCAGGACGTCCTGGCGGTCTTTTCCTCGTATGTGGCAGGCAGCGAACAAGGCGCGCCCGTTGCGGCGCTGACAGAGGAGCAGGTGGATAAACTGCGGGAAACTATGTGGGCAATGAACGCAGTGGACTATTCCACCCACCCGGAGACGACTACCATAGACACTACCGATGAGGACGGCAATCCGACTACTACAGAAATCACCGAAACCGTCCTTGTAATCGAACTGACCCACAAAACACCCGCCGAGATGGCGGCAGATTACCATTTTACCGCTCGCCAAAGCACATACCTGCAACTTCTGCAAGACCCGCAGTATGAAGAACTGTGGGCAGAATTGCTCGGCGGTTTTGCACAGGGCGGTGGAGAACTTATGAACCCGGACAGCACCCGCACCCCGACAGGCACCCTGCAATGGCCGCTGCCGGTGGCGGGGACAATTACCTCACAGTTCGGACATCGTGTAGACCCCATCACCGGCGAGGTCAGCTCCCACACCGGCACCGACATTGCCTGCGCCGATGGCACGCCGATTCTCGCCGCCGCAGATGGCACCGTCACCGTTGCCAACGGTCTCGACAGCTGGGGCGGCAGTTACGGTTACTACATCCAAATCGACCACGGCGGCGGGCTGGAAACACTGTACGCCCACTGCTCGTCCATCTGCGTTGCCACCGGCCAGCAGGTGCAGGCCGGGCAAGTTATCGGCTATGTCGGACACACTGGGCGGGTTACGGGCAACCACCTACATCTGGAAGTAAGAATCGACAGCAACCGTGTGGATGCAATGCAATATTTTACACTATAAAATTCAAGAGAGTCTTTGACAGATCGCTTTTTTGGTATAAAGCAATTAATACTTGTATTACAGTTATTCCATTTAGGATTATAGCTATTAACTCTGCTAATATATTGTCTCTGCTCAGTGTAACCCATGAAACCGCTGCATAAATTACCGCCAACGCAATGGAAAGCTTTTGACTCCCCTTTTTCCCTTTACCAAGTGGCGCAATATCAACTCTTGAGCAATCATACCCTAGTAAACTCAGTAGCTTTAATATAAATCTCTTTAAATTCAGTTTTTCTTTTTTTCTTTCTCCCATATCCTAATACCTTAACTTATTCTTGTATTTTAAACTTATACCACAAATATACGGCATTGCTATATTCCACATTATCAAGAAAGGCAGAAAGATACCACACAATTCTAGTGGTATCTTTCTGCTTAACATCACCTCGGTAGGATTTACAGTACCCACTGTCTTAGGTCAACCGTCACATCAAGTGTAACTATATAGTTTTTTATTATAGTACCGCATTTTAACTCGAATATCAATTTTTATTTTGCGGCTATTATGCCACTTACGAATATCTTTTCAAATGCCGTGCCTCTTATGCTTTAATTGCAGTGATTAGTCAAGGTGAAAATCACTGCAACACTGACAGTGAAGTGTCGCAAATATAAGCATTACTGCTATAATAGGAATTTGTACGGATGACCTTTATCATTAAAACATTGCCACCATTTACGCTGACACTAATTGGGCGAACATGTTCATCTCGTACAACATCGTCAACTCGCCCAACAAGAACATCATCAAGGTAGATTTCCACGCTCATATTTGCATCACGATTTGTATCTTCCGATGTAACAATATTTGCCGAAAAGGTATCATATTGTCCGTCCAACTTGAACTTGGCCCATGCGGTGTCGGAAGCGTCAAAACGATACGATACGCTGTGAGTGGTTCCATATAAATCTTTAACAGAGGGAACCTGCTCACAATCAACACTGTCCAGACATTCCAAATTATCTAGGCGCTTAGAAATATCTCTCTTTAATCCGCCTTGCTCGATTACGCTATTGATTTCGTCTGAGGAATATGTATTTAATAGTGTTCCCTTAAGTATTTGAATTTGATTTTTCAAGTCGTCATTTTCGTTTTGCAGGCTTTGGACTTGTCCCTGCAACGTTGATTACAGCGGCATATAGTCAAAATCAATGCGGCCAAGGGCAACGTTGGCACCGGCCACCTGCACTTTGACGGGGTCGCCCAGCATCCAGCGTTTTCCGGTCAGCGGGTCCAGAATGCTGACGCCCTCCACCACAGTGGCTTCGCCCTTGCAGAGCTGTGCGGCAGGCACAAAGCCCTCTACGGTGTTTTCCAGCGCCACAAAAATGCCGCGCGGTGTTACACCTGCCACGGTGCCGGTGTAGACTTCGCCCAGGTGGTTGTGCATATACTCGGCCTTGTACAGGTCCTCCACATCGCGCTCAATGCGCACGGCGGAAACTTCTTGGCGGCTGGACTGCTCGCTGGCGTGGGTGGCAAAACCGGTATAATCCTTGATGAGTTCCTGCTCCGGCTTGCCCACCAGCATATCCGTCAGGATGCGATGGATGGCAAGGTCCGGGTAACGGCGAATGGGGCTGGTAAAGTGGGCATAGTCTGCCAGCACCAGGCCGTAATGGCCTTTCGGCTCCGGAGAGTAGCGAGCTTTCTGCATGCTGCGCAGGATACCGGTGTGGACCGGGATCTGGATGGGCTGACCGCGGGTTTCGTCCAGAATGGCAGAAAGCTCCAGTTGGGTGGGCACTTCCCCGGCAAAGTGGACGTTCAGGCCGCAGGCTTTCAGGGTGTTGCTCAGCTTTTCCATGCGCTCGGCATCGGGGGCTTCATGGATACGGTACACAAACGGCACATGATGGGTACGGCCCGCATTGGCAGCGCACTGGTTGGCCAGCAGCATGAACTCTTCGATCATGCACTCCGACACACCGCGGGTGCGCTTGACGATATCCACGCAGCGGCCTTCCTCGTCCATGACCAACTTGGCTTCGTCGGATTCGATGTCCATCGCGCCGCGTGCTTTGCGCAGAGCCAGGCGCTTTTCGTACAGCTCGGTCATCGCGGGCAGCTGAGCCATAACGTCTTTATATTTCGTCACCAGAGCCGGGTCATTGGAGCCGTCCAACAGAGCGTTAATTTCTTTATAAACGCCCTTGACACGGCTGCGGATGACGCTCTTGACGAACTGATAGCTATGGATATTGCCGCTTTCATCCAGCTGCATCAGGCAGGAGAACGCCAGGCGCTCCTCCCCTTCATTGAGGCTGCAGATGCCGTTGGAAAGCTGGGTGGGCAGCATGGGGATGACTTTATCCGCGTAATAGATGGAAGTTGCGCGCTCATAAGCTTCCTTATCCAGCGCGGTGTCCGGGCGGACATAGTGGCTGACATCCGCAATATGAACGCCCAGCTCATAGCCGCCGTTCTGGGTCTTCATCAGGCTGATGGCGTCGTCGATATCCTTGGTCTCGGCAGAGTCGATGGTAAAGATCGGCAGACCGCGCAGGTCGGCGCGGTGGGCAGCTTCGGCGGGGTCGATGAGAGCGTTATCATATGCGTGAGCTTCGGCCAATACCTCCTCCGGGAATTCCTGGCGGACATCACGGCCATACAGCACAGCCTTGGCGCACTCTGCTGCACGGTCGGAAGTGCCGAAGCGCTCGGCAACAGCGCAGCGGTGGTCCATATGGCGCTGGCCGCGGTTGGTCAGGATAGCACCGACCTTATCCCCCAGCTGTGCACCGTTGACGCCTTTTTTATCCAGCACAATGCGCACATCACGGCAGCCGTCCGGCTCCACGGCAAGGCGGCCGTCCTCAGTCAGCACAATGGTACCGGCAAAGGTGTTGTGCGGGGTGGTCACCTCCACCACTTCACCCTCGGCGCTGCCCTCCACACGGGGGTGGTCGAACAGTTTGATGATGATTTTATCCTGCGGCATAGCACCATGCAGGGCGCGGCCGGGAATAAAGATATCGCCGGTGCCGTCATCGCGGGACGCAAAGCCGAAGCGGGCCGCCAGTTTGACCAGTGTGCAGGGAATGCCAGCGGGGGCATCGGTATTTTCCATCACGGCAAAGCCCGGAACATAGGTACCGTTGCGGGCGGACAGCATACCGGTAGCTACCATGCCGGTTACGGTGTTGCGCAGGCGGGAATTATCCACCTGCAAAGCATTCTGCAGTTCACGCAGGGTCTGGGGGCGGCGCTTGCACGCCGCAAGAATATTTTTCTGTAATGGTGTCATGTTTTCTCCTTTGGGTTGGGCACAGGCAGCGGCCCATGCCTTTGTTTTTACTCCTCGTTTACGTCACCCTGCCACCCGGCAGGGTCCTTCCATAGCAGGCGTGGCCTTTGGTTTCGCGGCAGCACCTGCACCATTGTGACCTTTTTATTTTTCCCATAAAAAACGACCCGCGGTATTGGGCGGGTCGTTGACGGTTCCTGAATAAGGGAAAGCGGAACGCCAACAAAATTGGCCAGACCGTTCTCCTTTCATTCAATTACAAGCGGGCACTCAGCACACCAACCAGCAGCGTAGCTACAAAGAAAACAGCGCCGCAGATTTTGGTCACTTTGGCCAGCTTGGCATCCAGGCCACGCTCGCGGCCGGCAGCCATAAAGCTGCTATCACCCATAATGGCAGCAGACAGGCCCTGCCCTTTCTGGGTCTGGGACAAAGTGAACACAACGATCAGAACCGAAACAATGATCAGCACAACGCCGAACGCGATTTCATAAGCGGTCATGGATTAACAGCAACTCCTTTTCAGGCCACAGCCAAAACGGATGTTTCGGCCTGCCCTAACTCTCATACAGGTTATAATATAACATACCAAAAAGCAAAATGCAAGAACTTTACCCTGCCTTGTGCAGAAAAAGATTGCATTGCCTTTTTTTGCTCCTTACAGACTCATCTGCTCGGTCGTGTCCTCCTGGCGGAGCAGCGCGCCGGCTGCGGGCAGGGTGCGCACGCGGTAGCGGTGCGGGTCTTTCAGTTCCAGCCCCGCCGCCAGGCGCACTTTGGCGATTCGGGCGTTCTTTTTCAGCGTTACCATGTTGATACCGGCGGTATCGCGGGTAGCCTTTTCGGGAATCAGCGCACTGCCGACCAGGATCAAGCGTGGGCCACCGGTGCCGCCGCTGGTGAAGACGGCCAGCTCGGTTTCTTCCTCAATGTGCAGCATTGCGGCAAGTTCTTCCTTATCGCTATAGGCTTTCAGCAGCTTGCGGCGGTTCTGCTTGGTCATATAGCTGGCCAGCGGGATCTTTGCACACTTGCCGTTCTGGTAGAAGAACAGCATGTAACCACGGTAATCGACTGTGACCGTCATGAACAGCGGCACTTCGCCCTCTTCCATTTCCAGCTTGGAAGCGACATAATCACCCAGCACGCTGGCCTTGGTATCGGCAAATTCCGATGCGCGGGATTTGTACACCTGGGCATGGTTGGTAAAGAAGAGCAGCTCGGCGCTGTTGGTGGTCTCTTTGGTATAAACCACCTCGTCGCCGTCTTTCAGCTTCTGCTCGCCAGACATGCGCAGGCTCTGCGGGGTGATCTTTTTGAAGTAGCCTTCCCGCGTAAAGAACACCGTGACCGGGTAATCCGGGATCTCGTTCTGCTCATCGGCAGCAGAATCGTCCGGCAGGTCGTACAGAATTTCCGTTTTGCGGGGGCTGCCATACTTTTTGGCAACATCGCCCAGCTCGGTCATAATGATCTTGCGGATGCGGGCGGGGCGTTTGAGAACATCTTCCAAGTCTGCGATCGCCTTTTCCAGTTCCTCAATTTCCTCGGTGCGTTTGAGGATATACTCACGGTTGAGGTGGCGCAGCTTGATTTCCGCCACATACTCAGCCTGCACTTCGTCAATGCCAAAACCGATCATCAAGTTGGGCACAACCTCGGATTCTTCCGCAGTGTTGCGCACAATTTCAATTGCCTTATCAATATCCAGCAGGATGGCTTCCAGGCCGCGCAGCAGGTGCAGACGCTTTTGCTTGCCCTGCAGATCATAGTAGGTGCGGCGGCGCACGCATTCGGAGCGGAATGCGATCCACTCCAACAAAATCTGGCGCACGCCCAACACGCGGGGCTGGCCGCCGATCAGCACATTGAAGTTGCAGGCAAAACTGTCCTCCAGCGGGGTTGCCTTGAACAGACGCGCCATCAGCTTGTCCGGGTCCTGGCCGCGCTTGAGGTCGATGGTCAGCTTCAAGCCGTTCAGGTCGGTTTCATCACGCATATCGCTGATCTCACGGATCTTGCCCAGTTTGACCAGCTCGGTGATCTTATCCATGATGGCTTCCACCGTTGTGGTCGGCGGAATGCGGGTGATGTCAATGCAGTTGTTCTCTTTATCGTAAGCCCACTGGGCGCGCACGCGGATGCTGCCGCGGCCTTTTTCCAGCACATTCTGCATCTCGGCGGCATCATACAGGATGGAACCGCCGCCGACAAAATCCGGCGCGGGCATCAGCTGGGCCAGGTCCGCCTGGTCGTCTTTCATCAGGGCGATGGTTGCATTGCAGAGCTCCACCAGGTTGAAGGAACAGATGTTGGACGCCATACCGACCGCAATGCCCAGTGTGTTGTTGGCCAGAATGGTCGGGAAGGTGACCGGCAGCATCGTCGGTTCGGTGGTGGTGCCGTCATAGTTGGGCACAAAATCCACAGTATCCTTGTCGATATCGCGGAACAGCTCTTCACACACGGGTTCCAGCTTTGCCTCGGTGTAACGAGCGGCGGCGTAAGCCATATCGCGGCTGTACGCCTTGCCAAAGTTACCCTTGGAGTCCACAAAGGGCACCAGCAGGCTTTCGTTGGAACGGCCCATACGCACCATGGTGTCGTAAATGGCGGCATCGCCGTGGGGGTTCAGGTGCATGGTGCTGCCCACGATGTTGGCGCTTTTGGTGCGGGCGCCTTTCAGCAGGCCCATGCCGTACATGGTATACAGCAGTTTGCGGTGGGCGGGCTTGAAGCCGTCAATTTCCGGCAGCGCGCGGGAAACAATAACGCTCATGGCGTAAGGCATGTAGTTTGTTTCCAGCGTATCGGTAATGGGGCTCTCGATGACCTCACCGGCAGAGAGGATCTCGACGTTATCGCCCAGCTGCGGGCGGGCAGGGGCGGCTTTCTTTTTGGTTGCTTTTTTTGCCATTTTGCTCTTTCCTCCCCTGATTAAGATACATCCAGATCGTCCAGATATTCAGCGCCGTGCTCCGCAATGTGTTCCTTACGGCCCTGCAGATTATCGCCCAGGAGCAGGTCAAACACCTCCGCCGTGCGCTGAACATCGGTGGGCAGAACTTTAATTAAGCGGCGGCTTTCGGGGCTCATGGTGGTCAGCCACATCATTTCGGGGTCGTTTTCGCCCAGACCTTTGGATCGCTGGATCGTAAACTTCTGGCCGTCGATCCGCTTCATGATATCGGCCTTTTCCGGCTCGGTATAGGCAAAGTAGGTCTTATTTTTGGTGTTGATCTCATACAGCGGGGATTCCGCGATATACACATACCCCTGATTGATGAGGGTGGGGGTCAGGCGGTAGAGCATCGTCAGCACCAAGGTGCGGATCTGATAACCGTCCACATCAGCATCGGTACAGATGACGATCTTGTTAAAGCGCAGGTTGTCCAGATTAAAGGTAGCCAGGTCCTTATTGTGGCTGCCGCCCAGCTCCACGCCGCAGCCCATCACGCGGATCAAGTCTGTGATAATGTCAGACTTGAAAATGCGGGCGTAATCGGCCTTCAGGCAGTTCAGGATCTTGCCGCGAATGGGCATGATAGCCTGGAACTCCGAATCGCGGCTCTGTTTGACCGCGCCCATAGCGGAATCGCCCTCCACGATGTACAGTTCGCGGCGGGTGGCATCCTTGGTGCGGCAGTCCACAAATTTCTGCACGCGGTTGGCCAGGTCCATCTGCTGGGTCATTGTTTTTTTGATGGACACACGCGCTTTTTCGGCGTGCTCGCGGCTTTGCTTATTGATTAGCACCTGCTTGCAGGCTTTTTCGGCTTCGTCCGGGTGCTCCACAAAGTAGACTTCCAGCTGGTGCTTGAGGAACTCCGTCATGGCCTGGGCCACAAACTTGTTGGTGATGGCCTTTTTGGTCTGGTTTTCGTAGCTGGTGCGGGTGGAGAAGCTGGAGGAAACCAGAATCAGGCAGTCCTGCACATCGTTGAAGGTGATGGAGCTTTCGTTTTTCTTGTACAGACCCTTATTTTTCAGCCAGTTGTTGATCTGGTTGACAAAGGCCAGGCGGACAGCGCGGTCCGGGCTGCCGCCGTGCTCCAGCCACGAGGAGTTGTGATAGTATTCCAGCGTTTGCACCGCGTTGGAAAAGCAGAACGCCACGTTCATTTTGACCTGATATTCCGGCTGATCATCACGGTCGCGGCCGATTGCGGAACCGGAGCAGAAATACACCGGGGTCAGGGTTCCCTCACCGGCGATCTCATTGGCATAGTCCTGAATGCCATGCTCATAGAAATATTCGATTTTTTCGGCACGTTCGCCCGTGCGGTCGTTGAATACGAGAGTCACACCGTCATTGACAACGGCCTGGCGGCGCAGCATATCCTTGAAGGTATCCGCCGGAACATTGATGTCGGTAAACACATCGGTGTCCGGTTTCCAGCGGATGACGGAGCCGGTGCGGCGGCCGGTGAACGGCTCTTTTTTCAGCCCGCCGACATTCTCACCTTTTTTGAAATCCAGGTGATAGTGCATGCCATCGCGGTAAATATCCGCAGTCATCCATTCGCTGGAATACTGGGTGGCGCAAAGGCCAAGGCCGTTCAGGCCAAGGGAGAAGTCATAGTTGCCGCTACCCTCGCCATATTTGCCTCCCGCGTACAGTTCGCAGAACACAAGATCCCAGTTCCAGCGTTCTTCAGCTTTATTGTAATCGACGGGGATACCGCGGCCAAAGTCCTCTACTTCCACAGAGTGATCCGGGTAAAGGGTAACGTTGATTTTGTTGCCGTGGCCGTCACGCGCTTCGTCGATGGAGTTGGATACGATCTCAAAAATGGAATGGGCACAGCCTTCCACACCGTCAGAGCCAAAGATAACGGCCGGGCGCTTGCGCACACGGTCTGCACCTTTTAAGCTCTTGATGCTTTCGTTGCCGTATTCTTCCTTCTTTTTTGCCATTCGGCAGTTCCCTCCCGTTTTGGATGCAGGGAATCACGCTGCTGCGTACCCCTGTGCGCGCAGAATTTTGCTTTTTTCAGGCGCGTAAAGATAATTAAACCACAGGTTGACAGGAATTGTCAAATCCAATTTTGCATTTTTGCTGCACAAAGTTCCCTGTTGTGGTTATTTTTTGTCTGCTTTTTTGCGTTTGCGCGGCGGCTGGGCGGAGGCTTTTTTCTCTGCGGGCGCCGGGCGTCCCGGCTCTTCCGGCACAGGGGCCGGAGCTGTGCCCTGCAGTTTCCAGGCGCGCTCCAGCACGGGTTTCAGGTACTGGCCGGTGAAGGAGTTCGGGTTCTGGGCCACCTGTTCCGGCGTACCGGTTGCCACAATGGTACCGCCGCCGCTGCCGCCCTCCGGCCCCAGGTCGATGATATAGTCGGCACGCTTGATCACATCCAGGTTATGCTCGATCACGATCACGGTGTTGCCCGCATCGGCCAGCTTATCCAGCACCTTGACCAGGCGGTGCACATCGGCAATGTGCAGGCCGGTGGTCGGCTCGTCCAGAATATAGACGGTTTTGCCGGTATCGCGGCGGGCAAGCTCGTTGGCCAGCTTGACACGCTGGGCTTCGCCGCCGGAAAGTGTGGTGGCCGACTGGCCCAGCTGCACATAGCCAAGGCCAACTTCCTGCAGGGTTTGCAGTTTGCGCGCAATTTTGGGCTGGTTGGCAAAGAAATTGCAGGCTTCCTCCACCGTCATATCCAGCACATCGGAGATGTTTTTGTCTTTATATTTTACTTCCAGCGTTTCGCGGTTATAGCGCTTGCCCTTGCAGACATCGCAGGGGACGTAAATATCCGGCAGAAAGTGCATTTCGATCTGCACAATGCCGCCGCCCTCGCAGGCTTCGCAGCGGCCGCCCTTGACGTTGAAGCTGAACCGGCCGGGGCCGTAACCGCGCTGTTTGGCATCCTGGGTGTTGGAGAAGAGGGTGCGGATATCGCCGAACACACCGGTGTAGGTGGCCGGGTTGGAGCGCGGGGTGCGGCCAATGGGCGACTGGTCAATGCCGATGACCTTATCGATCCATTCCATACCCTGAACTTCGTCACACTGGCCGGGGCGGCTGCGGGCGCCGTTGAGCGCTGCAGCCAGCGACTTATACAAAATTTCATTGACCAGCGTGGACTTGCCGGAACCGGAAACACCGGTCACGCAGATCATTTTGCCAAGGGGAAAATCCACGGTAATGTTTTGCAGGTTGTTTTCCCGCGCTTTGACCACCGTGAGCATTTTACCGTTACCGGAGCGGTGGGCGGTGGGAACTTCCACAAATTTGCGGCCGGAAAGGTACTCGCCGGTCACACTGCGCGGGGCATTGCAGATGTCCTCCACACTGCCGGCGGCCACGATCTCGCCGCCATGCACACCGGCACCGGGGCCGACATCCACAATATAGTCCGCCTGGCGCATGGTGTCCTCGTCGTGCTCTACTACAATCAGGGTGTTGCCCAGGTCGCGCAGGCGCTTCATGGTGGCAATCAGCTTATCGTTATCGCGCTGGTGCAGGCCGATGCTGGGTTCATCCAGCACATACAGCACGCCGGTCAGTGCGCTGCCGATCTGGGTTGCCAGGCGGATGCGCTGGCTTTCGCCGCCGGAAAGGGACGATGCGCCGCGAGACAGGGTCAAGTACCCCAGACCCACGCTCTTCAAAAAGCCCAGACGCTCTTTGACCTCTTTGAAGATGGAGGCAGCGATGACTTCATCCCGCTCGGACACTTTTGTCGTCTGAATAAATTCCAGCTCCTCGTTCACGCTCATATCGCAGAACTGGGCAATGTTGATGCCGCCCACCGTGACGGCGAGGCTGGTGGGCTTCAGGCGTTGGCCGTGGCAGGTGGGGCACTCCTCGCTGGACATGACAAGGGCGATTTCCTCCTTGACCCACTCGCTGCCTGTTTCACGGAAGCGGCGCTCCAGGTTGGGGATAATTCCCTCAAACGTGTTCATATAGGTGCCGGAGCCAAACATATTCTCGCGCTGCATCTCGATTTTTTCAGTTCCGGTGCCATACAGGATGGCGTGCACGGCTTCTTTGCTCATCTCCTTGATGGGGGTATCCAGCGTAAAGCCATAGCGCTTGCCCAGCGCTTTGTAATACATTTCAGAGATGGATCCCTCCGCATAATACCAGCCGCTGGCCTTGATGGCACTTTCGCGGATGGACTTGTGCGGATCCGGAATCACGCGTGCCGGGTCCACCTTCATAAAGGTGCCCAGGCCGGTGCAGGTTTCACAGGCGCCAAAGGGATTGTTAAAGCTGAACATGCGGGGGGAAAGTTCGTCAATGGAAACACCGTGCTCCGGGCAGGCATAGTTCTGGCTGAACTCCATCGGTTCGCCGCCGATAACATCAATGATGACAAGGCCGCCGGTCAGGGCAACGGCAGTCTCAATAGAATCGGCCAGGCGGCCGCGCACCGTATCATTGATGGACAGGCGGTCCACGACGATTTCAACGGTATGCTTGATATTCTTTTCCAGCTTGATCTCTTCGTCCAGATCATACATGTTGCCGTCAATGCGCACGCGGGCGTAACCGCCGCGGCGGGCAGCGTCCAGCTCCTTGGCCTGGGTGCCTTTGCGGCCCCGCACAACAGGGGCCAGCACCTGGAAGCGGGTGCGTTCCGGCAGTTTAAGCACCTCGTCTACCATCTCGTCCACCGTTTGCTGGCTGATGACGCGTCCGCAGACCGGGCAGTGCGGAACGCCGATGCGGGCATACATCAAACGGAGATAATCATAAATTTCCGTCACGGTGCCCACGGTGGAACGCGGGTTGTGGCTGGTGGTTTTCTGGTCAATGGAAACCGCCGGGGAAAGGCCGGTGATTTCGTCCACATCGGGCTTTTCCATCTGGCCCAGGAACATGCGGGCATAGCTGGAAAGGCTTTCCATATAGCGGCGCTGGCCGTCTGCAAAGATGGTATCAAAGGCCAGGCTGGACTTGCCGGAGCCGGAAAGGCCCGTCATAACAATCAGCTTGTTGCGCGGCAGAACCAGGTTGACGTTTTTCAGGTTATGCTCCCGCGCGCCCTTGATCGTAATGCGGTTGTTGGCATCAATTTGAATGTTGCTCACTTTTTATAGCTCCTTCTCCCCTTGCCCGTTTTGCGCTGTTTTTCAGCGGCGCGGCGGGTGCTGGTATCGGCGGTAGGGTCCTCCCCGCGCTGCAGCTTTTCAATCTCATCACGCAGGAATGCGGCGTGCTCAAACTGCAGCAGGCGGGCGGCTTCTTTCATCTCGCGGGTCAGGCGGGTAATGGTCTGTTCGCGTTCAGCGCGGCTCATACGGTGCTGGCGCATCTTTTTGTTTTCTTCGCTCATGCTGATTTCCAGCCCGCCGCCGATGGCTTTCACGATAGTTTTTGGTGTAATGCCGTGTTCTTTGTTGTAGGCATCCTGGATGGCACGGCGGCGCTCGGTTTCCATGATGGCGCGCTCCATGCTGGGGGTTACTTCATCGGCGTACATCAGCACCACGCCGTTTGCATTGCGGGCCGCGCGGCCAATGGTCTGAATCAGGCTGGTTTCGCTGCGCAGGAAGCCCTCTTTGTCGGCATCCAGAATGGCGATCAGCGAAACTTCCGGCAGATCCAGGCCCTCGCGCAGAAGGTTGATGCCGACAATCACATCAATGGCACCGGTGCGCAGGTCCTTGATGATCTCCATGCGCTCAAAGGTATCCACCTCGTGGTGCATATACTTGGTGTGCACGCCGTGTTCTTCCAGGTAGTCGGTCAGGTCCTCGGCCATTTTGACAGTCAGGGTGGTAACTAGGGCACGCTCGCCGCGGTCGATGCGCTGCAAAATTTCGCCCAGCAGATTCTCGATCTGGCCTTCCACTGGGCGCACCATGATGACGGGGTCCAGCAGGCCGGTGGGGCGGATGACCTGCTCGGCCACGCGGCTGGAATGTTCCCGTTCATAGGGGCCGGGGGTAGCGCTGACAAAGATCGTCTGGCCGACCTTGGATTCAAATTCCTCAAATTTCAGCGGGCGGTTGTCAAACGCCGAGGGCAGGCGAAAGCCATATTCCACCAGCGTTTTTTTGCGGCTGTAGTCCCCGCCGAACATGCCGCGGACCTGCGGCAGCATCACATGGCTTTCATCCACCATCAGGATAAAATCTTTGGGGAAGTAGTCCAGCAGCGTGGTGGGGGTGGAGCCGGGGGCACGGCCGGACAGCACGGCAGAGTAGTTCTCGATGCCCTTGCACATGCCAACTTCCTGTAGCATCTCCATATCGTACTGGGTGCGCTGCTGGATGCGCTGGGCTTCCAGCAGTTTGCCCTCTGCAGTAAAGGCCTGCACCTGCTGTTCCATCTCGGTCTGGATCTTGGCGAGACCTTCTTTCATTTTTTCAGGGCCGACGATATAGTGGCTGGCGGGGAAAATGGCCACATGGCGCACAATATTTTTGCGCTCGCCGGTCAGGGGATCAAACTCGGAAATGCGGTCGATTTCATCGCCGAAGAATTCGACGCGGATGGCGTATTCATCATTATAAGCAAGATGGATATCCACAATGTCGCCGTGAACGCGGAACTTATTGCGGATAAAGTTCATATCGTTGCGTTCATATTGCAGCTTGACCAGGCGGCGGCAGAGCTCGTCCCGCTCCATCTGCATACCGGGGCGCAGGCTGATGACCATGCTGCGGTAATCGATAGGGTCGCCCAAGGAATAAATGCAGGAAACCGACGCCACAATGATAACATTGCGCCGCTCCGACAGTGCCGCCGTGGCCGAATGGCGCAGGCGGTCGATCTCATCATTGATGGCGCTGTCTTTTTCAATATAGGTATCGGTGGAGGGGATGTAGGCTTCCGGCTGGTAATAGTCGTAATAGCTCACAAAATATTCCACCGCATCATCGGGGAAAAATCCGCGCATCTCGGTGCAGATCTGACTGGCCAGGGTTTTGTTTGGTTCCAGAATCAGTGTGGGGCGGTTGCACTGTGCAATGATATTGGCCATCGTAAAGGTTTTGCCGGAGCCGGTAACGCCCAGCAAAGTTTGACCTTTATCCCCTGCTTTCAGGCCCTGCACCAACGCTTCAATAGCCTGGGGCTGGTCGCCAGTCGGTTTGAACGGTGCTTTGAGGTGGAACACCTCGGTTTGATTTTCCTGTTGCTCCGGCATAGCGGACCTCCCCTGCTGTTGGTCGTTCATTTACAACTTAAGTTCGTCTTATACAACTTACTGTTGTTTCATTATAGTATAGATCTTTTTAATTGTAAAGGCAATACCGCATAATTCTAAGTGCCGATACGGCGAGCGAGGTGCGGCAGCTGCTAAGCCAAAAGCGCAGATAATACTTTGTGTATTATCGAGCATTTTGGCAACGCAGATGCCGTGCCGCAGCCGCCGGAGCGGTGCTTAAGCCGTCAGGCGGGAATTGTGCGGTATTGCCTAAAGGCATTTTGCGGCTTTTTATGCCTTTTATGCGCTGCTGCCGGGGCTGCATCCGGCAGCGGCATTTCGGCTTATTCTTCCTCCGAGTGTTCGCGCACCCATTTGGCAATATGCTTAATGAATGCCTCACCATATTTGGCAGCTTTTGCATCGCCGACGCCGGAAATGCGGCGGAAATCCCCCATGGTGCGCGGCTTAAGCTCGGCCATCTCGTCCAGGCTGACATTGTTGAACACGATATATGCCGGAACGTGGTTTTTCTGGGCCAGTTCGCTGCGCAGGGTTTTCAGGCTTGCCAGCAGCGAATCGTCCGCTTCCGAAAGTGCGGTGCGGGCAGCCGTCTTTTTGCGGGAAGCACGGCGCTTGGCCTGGGTTTCCTGCGCGGTGGCGGCGCGCTCCTGCATGGTAACCTGCTCACCGTGGAAAAGCACCGCCGGAGCCTTGGCTGTCAGGGTGATGACCGGGAACTCATCGCCGGTTTCGGCCAGGTAGCCCTGCTCCTGCAATGCATCCAGGTAAAGGCGCATGCGCTGTGGCGGCACATCCCGCATGATGCCATAGGTCGGGAACTGGTCCAGCCCGCGCTCCAGGGTTTTCTGATCCTTGGCGCCGCGCAGCATCTGCACCAGCGCCACAATCCCCAGCCCGCCGGGCCAACGCTTTTGGATGCGCGCCACGCCGGAAAGGATCTTCTGTGCTTCGGTGGTGATGTCGGTCTGCACAAACTCGCCAGTGCAGTTGGAACAGTTGCCGCAGCCGCCGGTGTGGTGCTCGCCGAAATAATCCAGCAGATAGCTGCGCAGGCAGCGGGTGGTTTTGCAGTACCCCACCATCACGTCCAGCCGCTCGCGGTCCCGCCTGGCGGCGGCTTCGGCCTGTTCAGGGGTTAGCTCATCGTTATCGTGGGAGTTCTGGATAAAATACTTTGCCGTCTGCACATCCCCCAGGGAGAACAGCAGGATGCACTCGGCGCGCTCGCCATCGCGCCCGGCGCGGCCCGCTTCCTGATAGTAGTTTTCCAGATTTTTTGGCATATTATAATGCAGCACAAAGCTGACATTGGATTTATCTATGCCCATGCCGAAGGCGTTTGTTGCAACCATGACCCGCTTGCGGTCATAGACAAAATCTTCCTGATTTTTGCTGCGCTCCTCCGGGGTAAGGCCCGCATGATAACGGGTGGCGGAAATGCCAACGGATCGCAGCTCCTTACAGACGGACTCTACCGATTTGCGGGTAGCGCAATAGACAATGCCGCTGCGATCCCGGTGGTCAAGGATATATTCTTCAATATAACGTTCTTTATCCCGCGGGCGGGCCACACCAAAATAGAGGTTGGGGCGATCAAAGCCGGTGGTCAGCGTAAAAGGCTGGTTGAGCTGCAGCAAGGCAATGATATCCTGCTTGACCTGTTCCGTTGCCGTTGCCGTGAACGCACCAATGACCGGGCGGTACGGCAGACGGGAGATGAATTCGGCAATTTTCAGGTAGCTGGGGCGGAAATCCTGACCCCATTGGGACACGCAGTGGGCTTCGTCCACAGCCACAAAAGCGATGCGGGCGTGCATGGCAAGGTATAAGAAACTGTCCGTCAGCAGGCGTTCCGGGGCAACGTATAGAATTTTATAGTCCCCCTCCAGCGCGGCACGCAGAATGGTGCTGTAAAGCCCTTCCGGCAGGGCGGAGTTCAGGCAGGCAGCATGCACGCCCTCCTCTTCCAGGGCGGCAACCTGGTCCTGCATCAGGGAAATCAGCGGTGAAATGACCAGCGTAAGCCCCGGCATCAGCATGGCCGGAACCTGGTAACAAACAGATTTGCCTGCGCCGGTGGGCATAACGCCAAGGACATCCTGGCCGGAAACGATGGCATCCACCACCTGTTCCTGACCGGGGCGGAAGCTGTTGTGGCCGAAGTATTGCTGCAAAACGGAAAATTTATCCATGAATTCGTCCTTTTCTGGATGAGTGCGGCAAGTTGTGAACATTTTACAAAATTTTTAATTTGTCCGCAAAAACATTTTGACTTTTTGTATAGATTTGCTATAATAGAGGTACAGGAAGCAGCTGTCGAAAATGAAGCCAAGTTGGCAGCGGGCTTTCTGGCAAGGGTGCTGGGCACCCAAAACAAAGGGAGGTTGTCCTATGAAAGTTACATGTACCGGCCGTCGCGTTACGCTCAAACCGAGCTTTATCGAAAATGCGGAAAAGAGGCTTGCGAAGCTGGACAAGTTTTTCCCTGACGAAGCACAGGCACAGGTTACCGTCACGGTAGAAAAAAGCGGGCAGACCGTTGAGATCATGCTGCGCAGCAAGGATCTGGCCATGCGCGCCGAAAAAACGGATGAGCGCATGGAAGATGCCCTGGCCGACGCCGTCGATCTGCTGACCCGCCGTGTGGTAAAGTACCGCAAGCGCCTTGGCACCAAGCTGACTGCCGCAGCAGCGGAAATACCCGCTACTGAGCCGGAAGAAAGCATGGATATTGTGCGCGAAAAGCACTTTGCCCTGAAGCCCTGCAGCACTGAGGAAGCCATTTTGCAGATGGACCTGCTGGGGCACAGCTTCTTCCTGTATCACAGCACCGAGAACGACAAAATCCAGGTCGTTTACCGCCGCGCTGATGGCGGGTACGGCGTGCTGATCCCGGAAGCATAAGCTGGCAGCTTAAACTTAAGGCAATACCGCATAATTCTAAGTGCCGATACGGCGAGCGAGGTGCGGCAGATGCCAAGCCAAAAGCGCAGATAATACTGGATGTCTTATCGAGCATTTTGGCAACGCAGATGCCGTGCCGCAGCTGCCGGAGCGGTGCTTAAGCCGCAAGGCGGGAATTGTGCGGTGTTGCCTTAACATAGCGCCGCACAAACGGTATAACTTTGCCGCCCCTTTTACGGGGCGGCATTTTTTATTTGTTTTGTATGGTTCAAGGCAAACTCTGCTGCCTTGCGCCCGCGGGACATGCCGGGTTTGCTTTGTGCTTGAGGCGCATTCAGCGCTTGATTTGTTTGGGCTTCTCCGGTTCCATCGGCCAGGTGGCACGGGCGGCAAACAGCAGTTGGCCGGTACCGGGGTTATACTGCGGCACACGGCCATGCTCTGCCATGCTGAACCAGTCGGTAGGCGTCAAAATCACATGATCCAGCACATCAATGCCAACCTGGCCCAATGCCAGAATAATGGCCTGCGTGGCAAGCAGATCCGCATTGGAAGCCGCCGCCAAACCGGACGGATGGTTATGCGCCAGCACAACACAGGTACACTGGCTGGCAACGGCATCCCGCAACAGCTTATGGGTATCAAACTGCACGCGGTTGGGAATGCCCGATGCAATGTAAATTTCTTTGAGCGGGACATAATCGTCATTCATGGCGATCATATAAAACTCTTCCCGCTTGGGGTCGTTGAACAGCGGGCGGATATACTCACAGCACATCTCAGCGTTGCGCAGCTGAACAGGGTGTTCCTTGTGCTTTTGGATCTGGTAAAAGCGGGCAACATCCCGGAAGGAATGCAGCAGTCTTGCGCTGGCGGGGCCAATACCCTGCACCTGCATCAATTCTTCCTCGCTGGCATCCAGCACTTGGCAAAATCCGCCAAAATGCTGGATCAGACGGTGAGCCAAGGGGTTGGTATCCCGGCGCGGAATGGAAAAGTACAAAAGATATTCCAGCACCTCATGCGCGGCAAGGCTGGTTAAGCCATCGCGGGCAACGCGCTCCTGCATGCGGGCACGGTGCTCTTCATGGATCGAATTGGTAGTTTTCTTTTCCGGCATGGGCGCACATCCTTTACCTTTGGCTGTTCTTATTATATACTATTGTTTGAAGATTGCAAAGAGGATGTGACCCCCATGAAAAAGTTTATCGCAGGCGAAAACGAAAACGGCGTGCGGCTTTCCCGCTTTGTGGAAAGCGTGACCAGGGACATGCCGCGCAGCCTGCTGTATAAAAGTTTCCGCAACAAGCGCATTAAGGTGAACGGCAAGCGCGGTGAAGCGGACACCCGGCTGAGCAGCGGTGATGTGATCGAGCTGTATATCAACGATGAGTTCTTTCCCGAAAAGCCGGTGGTCCCGGCCAAAAAGCCGCCGCGCCGCCAGCCGCCGGTCAAGGTGATCTATCAAGACGAAAACATTGCGGTGCTGTACAAGCCCGCCCACCTGCTGTGCCACAGCGACCGCACCGGCGATGCCAACCTGGTGGATGCCTTTTGTGCCCAGCTGCAGGCCAGCGGCGAATATGACCCCAAGGCTGAAAACCGCTTTGCACCCGCCATCTGCAACCGGCTGGACCGCGGCACCGAGGGGCTTGTGATTGCCGCGAAAAAATACACGGCCCTGCGGGATATGAACGAGATCATCCGCAATGACTGGATGAAGAAAGAGTACCTGACCATTACCATCGGTGCCCCGCCGGCCGGGCGGCATGTTGCCTGGCTGCAGCACAGCGAAAAAGGCAACAAGGTGCGCATTCACGCCCATGAAAGCGAGGGGTACAAAAAAATCATCACCGATGTAACGGTGATCCGCTGCATTGGGCCGTTTGCGCTCTGCCGCATTGGACTGATTACCGGCCGCACGCACCAGATCCGTGCGCACCTGGCTTACCTGGGGCACCCGGTGCTGGGCGACATCAAGTACGGCAACCGCAACATGAACGAGAAATCCGGGTTTAAGACGCAGGCACTGTGTGCCCAGCGGCTGACGTTTGGCAATATTCCGGAGGAAAACACACTGCACTATCTTTCCGGCAGGGTCATCAAGCTGGCAGACCCGGAGATTGTAAAGCAGTTTGATGCGTTGGAGAGGAAGCCGGGACAGGAATAAAGGAGTACCGTTGGGTTAGGGCAATACCGCATAATTCTAAGTGCCGATACGGCGAGCGAGGTGCGGCAGA